>Ga0209022_1000055_pt1 | contig 144410 bp, 136 predicted proteins | sample PinacodermPK_FD_187300 | JGI IMG/M metagenome (GOLD analysis project Ga0209022, IMG submission 187300) | Host-associated microbial community of the marine sponge Aplysina aerophoba from Gulf of Piran - sponge pinacoderm, lysed by proteinase... | ecosystem: Host-associated > Porifera > Sponge >... | reverse complement strand
CGGCGGTGCTCGGCTTACAGCGCACCGGGACGTATTCGGTGAGGTAGCGCGCGCAGAGTTCGGCCACCGTGGGGCCTGCCTTGAGTCCAAGCGGCTTGGGGATAGCCTCCTCGCCCGCCTTGACCCGCGCGATGATGAGGGCGGCGCGCTTCCTGGCCTCATCGGCATGGATCACGCCGTGGCGTCCCACCGCCACGCGTTTGGGACCCTCGGGCCCCCGGGCCTGGGCGACGTAGACCTTGCTCCCGGTGGGATAGACCCTGACGCCGAAGCCGGTGAGCTCCCTGTCCCAGAACACCGTGTCCTTTTTCACCTCGAGCTTCCCGACCGCGCGGTTGGAAAGCGTTTTGATTTTGGGCTTCATCATCTGCGCTCCACCCTCCCGTTCGCGACGTGGGCGCCGATGCTCCCGCCCACCCGATTCACCGCCTCCTTCTCGGCCTCGCGCATCAGGTGCGCGTAGCGCGCGCTCGTCGCCACGCTCGTGTGTCCAAGGAGCTTGCCGATCGTGTAGAGGCTCTCGCCCAGCGCCAGCGCCCTGGAAGCATACGAATGGCGCAGGTCATGGATCCGCACGTCAGAGAGCCCCGCCCGCGCCCGGACGGACCGCCAGTAGTATTGCAGGCCCGTGAGGCGCCTCCCCGGCATTTGGCCCGCGATCACCCAGGGATTGTCCTCGGAACGAGGGACGGCATCCAGTATCCTGAGCACAGGCTTCGTCAGGGGGACCATGCGCGGACCCGCCTTGGCGTCCCTGAGCCTGAGATCCCCGGCCGTGCGGTCCACGTCGTCCCACTGGAGGGTCAGTATCTCGCCCCTCCGGCATCCGGTCAGCAGCAACAATCTGATCGCCGCGACCGCGGGCGGCCAAATCGTCCCTTCCGCCTCGGCGTCGGTGAGCGCACGGCCCAGGCGACGATATTCCTCCGGCGACAGGAACCGCTCCCGCTTGCGCGTCCGGTAGCGGCGCAACCTCCGGCAGGGGTTCCGCCCGGGCGGCGCGAGGTCCCAGGCTTCCGCCAGCACGAACATCCGGGAGAGGAGATGGACCGCCTGGTTGGCCAGATTGGGCGTATCGCGCAGGCGGTGATGGAGCGCGGTGACTTCCGCCCCGCCGACTTCCGCGATCGCCGTCCCGCCCAGGGACGGCAGGATGTATTTGTCCAGCACCGAGCGGTACGACGCGACGGTGGCCGGCTTGAGATGCCGCTCCACGTGGGTGCGCATGAAGCGCTCGGCGAGCCCGGCCACGGTGAGTTCCGCCTCGGGCGGCCCGGGCGCCGGCTCCTCGCCCCGCTTGATGCGGTCGATGATGCGGGCGGCGCGCTTCCTCGCCTCATCGCACGACATCTCCCCGTGCCGGCCGAGCGTCACGCGCTTGGGCCCTCCCGGTCCCCGGGACTGGACCACGTAGACCTTCCGTCCCGTAACGTGGACGCGCACACCGAAGCCCGCCAGTTCCCGGTCCCAGAAGAGGACGTCTTTCCCGTCGGCCTCGAGCGCGTCGACGGTGCGCTTCGTGAGTTTCAATTCGCTTCGCTTCGGCATTTTCCCTCTCAAAATATGTAATCAAATCGCATACGTACGGCATCAAGTCGTTGCGCATTCAAGCATAATAATGGCGAAAACGCAAGGGGCATCAGGGTGGGGAGTAATAGAAATAAATTATTATAAACAACTAGTTACCATGTATAGACGCGGTCAGTCGCACCAATGGCCGATCAACGGGATTATGACAATGATTAATCCATATTTACAGAAAATATGATTATTTGCATTGTTGGCTGATCTTCGCTCGCCTCCCTCCAAAGGTCGCGTTCCCGCGCGATGTCCAGACGAGCACCCACGGTCGCGGGCGAGGGATGGGCGTTTGCGCTTCCCGGAGCAGTTGAGGATCGTCCCGCCTCCTGCCGATCCGCCTGATTCATTTTCCCCCTCCCCGTATCGATGCAGAGACTGCCTTTCGCGTGGGAAATTCTCGCCCACGCGCGCGAAAACCCGGCCACGGCAAATGCGGGCAAATGCGCGCGCGTTTTTTGTCGGCAGGTTTCGGGCCCGCGCTCGATTGAAAAGGAAGGGAAGCGGTTTTCGTTCGTCATTCCAGCGAAAGCCGGAATCCATTTGCTTTGCCTTTGTTTTTATTTTCTGACTGGTTCCCGAAATGACGGCTGTGGTTAATTCCGAGTGATGAGGAGTTTTTCATCGGGCTTTCCTCTCGGGAAGCCCGACGCTTCAGGAGGCGCTCGTCCCGGACCCCCCGGGGCCGCGCTTCAAGACGCCGGCGGCGTCGAAGCCGCCGTCCACCGGCAGCGTCACGCCGTTGATGTAGCCCGATTCCGGCAGCGCCAGGTAGAGGGCCGCGGCCGCCACCTCCTCCGGCGCCCCGTAGCGGTTCACCGGAACGCGATCGAGATAGGAGCGGCGGGTCTCCTCGTCGTGCATTCGCTTCACCAGCGCGGTTTCGACGGGTCCCGGGGCCAGGGTGTTGACCGTCACGCCGAACGGCGCCCACTCGGCCGCCATCACCCGCGTCAACGCAGCGACGCCGCCTTTGGACGCGCCGTAGGCAGCGCGCCCCGTCCCGCCCCGCAGCCCCGCCACCGAGGACATCGAGATTATCCGCCCGTACCCCGCCTCCACCATCACGGCGCCGGCGGCCTGCATCATCAGGAAACTCCCCGTGAGGTTCACGGCGATGATATGGTTCCATTCCGCGAGCGTGGTCTCCAGCGCGAGTATCTCCTTCCCGACCCCTGCGAAATGCATCAGGATCTCAAGCGAGCCGAACCGCTCCGTAACCGCCGCAATCAGCGCTTCCACGTCTCCCGCCTCGGCCACGTCGGTCCTGACGAACTGCGCCTGGGCGCCTCGATCTTTCAACGCCTCCGCCGCCCCCGCGCCCGCCTCCTCGTTCAGGTCGGCGATGACGACGGCCGCGCCCGCATCCGCCAGCGTATGCGCCGTGGCGAGTCCGATGCCGCTCGCGCCGCCCGTGACGACCGCCGCATGTCCTTCGAGCTTGAAGGCGCACATTACGCGATGACTCCGAGTCCCCGGCCCACCTCGGCGAAGGCGCCGATGGCGCGGTCGAGATCCGCTGGATCGTGGGCCGCCGACATCTGCGTGCGGATCCGGTCCCCCCCGCGCGGGACGACGGGAAACGAAAACGCGGTGACGAGGACGCCCTTCTCGCGAAGTCCGGCGGCGAAGTTCTGGGCCAGCTTCGGGTCGCGCAGCATCAGCGGAATGATGGGATGCTCCCCGGCCAGCAGTTCGAATCCCAGGCCGGTCATTTCGGCGCGGAAGCGCTTCGTGTTGCGCCAGAGCCTGTCTCTCAGTTCCGTGGAGCCTGCGAGTAAATCCAGCGCCGCCAGGCCGGTCTGGGCGATGACGGGCGCCGGCGTGTTGGAGAAGATGTAGGGGCGCGCGCTCTGGCGCAGCCATTCCACGACCACGCGGCGGGCCGAGACGTAGCCCCCGGCCGCGCCCCCCAGCGCCTTGCCGAGCGTCCCCGTCAGGATGTCGACCCGGCCCGTGACGCCCAGGCGCTCGGGCGTGCCCCGCCCGGTGGCGCCGACGAAGCCGACGGCATGGCTGTCGTCGACCATCACCATGGCGTCGTGCTTTTCCGCCAGGTCGCAGATGGCGGGCAAGTCGGCCAGATAGCCGTCCATCGAAAATACCCCGTCCGTGGCGATCAGGCGGTAGCGCGCGCCGGCCGCTTCGGTCAGCCTGGCTTCCAGGTCCGCCATGTCGTTGTTGGCGTAACGAAACCGCTTCGCGCGGCAAAGGCGCACGCCGTCGATGATCGACGCGTGGTTCAGCGCATCGGATATGATCGCGTCCTCCTCGCCCAGAAGGCTCTCGAACAGCCCCGCGTTGGCGTCGAAACAACTGGGGAAGAGGATGGTGTCCTCGGTTCCCAGAAACGCGCTCAGGCGCTCCTCCAGCAGCTTGTGGGGAACCTGCGTGCCGCAGATGAACCGGACGGAAGACATCCCGAAACCGTAGCGGGTGAGAGCGTCCCTCGCCGCCTCGACGAGGCGGGGGTGGTTGGAGAGGCCCAGGTAGTTGTTGGCGCACAGGTTGATGCAGTCAGCGCCCGTCTCGAGGGTGACCTCGCCCTGCTGCGGCGAAGCGATGACCTGCTCCTGCTTGAACAGGCCGTCGGCCTTGAGCGTTTCGATCCGGCCGGCTAAATCTTCGAGGAACGCATCGGTCATGGGGCGGCCCTCGAGGCCCGAAGGCCGGGCGGCGCGGGGAGCGGCGTAATATGGCCCATACCGGGATTCACTCCGAAGATCGCCGCGAACCGTATCGATTCGGCCCCCGGTTCGCGCGCGACGGATATCATCAGCGGGGCCGACGGCGGAACTTTGGTTCTTTCTCGAACAAGATGCCCTCATTATGCCGCATCAAGGCGGAGTACGCCAGATGAGGGATATGGGGCGACGCCCCTCCCTTATCCCGAGCAGGCGGGCTCGCGCGCCGTATCGAGGGACGAGGGAAAACAACCTTCCGACCCCTCTCTGCCGTGAACCCCCCACCCCCCTTACCAGGGGGGCTTTTCTTCCACCCTCCCCTTGCGAGAGGAAGCTGCCTTTACCCCCCCCTGACAAGGGGGGGCAGGGGGGTTGCTCTAGTCGAGGGCTTTTTCATCGGGCATTCCCCTGGGGTTGCCCGACCCCTCAAGGGGGGAGTGGTTCACGCCCGAAGATCGAGGAATCGCCCGCAGGTTCGGTTTCGCCCTTCACGCTGGAGTGGTCTTGCCCGGCATCCCGTAGGGGCGGTTCGCGAACCGCCCTGCTTAGGGGACGAGGAAAGAGGCGACGCGGCGATTGTGAACGGCGCGGCGAGTGGGTTATATGTTTTTCATGATATCCTGAGCTATTGAATGCGTGAGATGCGCCTGAAACGAACTTGGGGGAGTAGACCATGGAAGGCAGGAGGTTCATCCGAACGATCCGCCTGGAGAACATACTCTCCTATGGCCCTTCGTCCGAGGAGTTTCCTTTAGAGCCGCTGAACGTCCTCATCGGGCCGAACGCTTCCGGGAAGTCGAACCTCATCGAAGCGCTCTCGCTCCTCGCGGCGGCGCCCAGGGATATTCAAGCGCCGATTCGGACGGGAGGAGGCGTTCGCCATTGGCTCTGGAAGGGAACTCACGGACCCAACATAGCGACCATGGACGCCGCCGTCGAATATCCACAGGGACAACAGCCGCTCAGATATCGCCTGTCCTTCACGGATGCCGAATCGGGTTTCTGGCTCAGGGACGAGGCTATTGAGAATGAGAAATCGGTAATCGACGAAAAAAGCCCGTTTTTCTACTACCGCTATCGAGGCGGCAACCCGGTGCTCAACGTTCTCATCGAAGAGGAGTCCCGAAGAAGAAGACGTCCTAAAGACATGAAGCATGACCAGTCGATTCTATCACAGCGGCGGGACCCCGACTCTTATCCCGAGTTGAGCTATCTGGCCGATGCGTTCGAGCGAATGCGCTTCTATCGCGAATGGAATTTCGAGCACGGCGAGCCGCCGCGCAGTCCGGGGCGAACCGATCTGCCGAAAGACGGACTTCTCGAGGACGCCTCGAACCTCGCTTTGGTGCTGGACGATTTGTTGAACCGTCCTCCCGTAAAGCGTGAGATACTGGAGCGCTTGAAAACCTTTTATCAATCGGTCGAGGATGTCGCCACCGCCATAACCACCGGCGAAGTGCAGATATTCTTCCACGAAGAAGGCCTGCAACACCCCGTGCCCGCCACGCGGCTCTCGGACGGGAGCCTGCGCTATCTCTGCCTGCTCGCCGTGCTCTGCCACCCCGACCCGCCGCCGGTCGTCTGCATCGAAGAGCCGGAGATCGGACTGCACCCGGACATCATCCCGAAAGTGGCGAAACTTCTTGTCGATGCGTCATTGCGCAGCCAGATTTTCGTAACCACGCACTCCGACGTTCTCGTGGATGCGCTCACGGACACGCCGGAGGCCATCGTCGTCTGCGAGAAGTCCGACGGAGCGACGCAACTTCACCGACTCGATAAAACAGAACTCGAACCGTGGCTCGAGCGATACCGGCTGGGAGAGCTTTGGACGAGTGGAGAGATCGGAGGAAACAGGTGGTGAGCATCAAGCTCTACGTGGAAGGCGGAGGCGATACTAGGGATTTGAAAAGCGCGTGTCGCGAAGGCTTTAAGACTTTCATCGAGAAAGCGGGTTTGAGTGGAATGATGCCCAGAATTGTGACCTGCGGCGGCCGAGACAAAGCATATGACAAATTCAAGATAGCACACGTCAACCAGGAGGAAATCAGCCTGCTTCTAGTGGATGCCGAGAGACCATTTCGGCAATCCGGATCATGGCGCCATCTTCAAGAGGCTCCTGACGAGTGGTCACGACCCGATGGCGCAACGGACGACCAATGCCACCTTATGGTGGAGATCATGGAATCGTGGTTTCTGGCCGATAGGGAGGCGCTAAAGGATTATTACGGCCAGGACTACCGGGAGAACGCGCTCCCGCAAAATCCCCGGATTGAACGGGTCGCCAAAGATGATGTGCTGGATGGCCTTAATAGGGCTGCACGAGACACCTCCAAACGCGGCTATGACAAGGGATCGCACGGCTTCGAGATTCTGGCGAAACTGGACCCGAAGATAGTCCAGAACGCATCCCCCCATGCGAAACGCTTTATCGAGGCCCTTTTTAAGTTGGGACAAAGCTAGGCCTCCGGCTTCCTCACTCTCCTGGTCCCCGATCTGCCTGGGGGAAAAGTTATTTAATCACCTTGTACGTCCTTACCCCCCAAACCCCCCGCACAGAAAATTTCTTGACATCGATCCGGCGATTCGTAGGATGGCATATACGGATTTCACGGGGCGGCGCGGAACGAGCGCCCGGCTGCCGCGCAGCGTGTTGTCGACCGCCTCCGCACCCGTTTCCACTCACGGTCACATCCCCGCTAGAGAGGGTATGCGGAAATGATAGAATGGCTCGGCATCGCCCACCTTTTCGAACTTTCACGCTCAGAAGCGATTTTGGGGTTTTTCACCCCGTTGATCGTCTTCGCCGCCTTTTTCGTTGCGCAGCTCATTCTGCCGGGAAGATGGGTTCCCGGCTACGTCGTCGACGTCGAGACGGGTGAACCCCGCCGATACCGGCTGAACGGCCTTCTGGTATTCATAGTCGCCGAGATCGTCTGGGCTTTCGAGCTCACCGGAATGCCGCGCGACTGGTTCTACCGCTCCTCCATTTACGCCGTGGCCGGCGGAACGGTCTTCACCACCATCTTCGCCGTCATCGCGGTATACAGCCGGCCGCCGGGGGAGGAGAAGAATCCGCTCCTGGCGCTGTGGGACGGGCGGGCGCGGGAGATGTCGTTCCTGGGCGACCGCTTCGACGTGAAGATGTACTTCTACGTCGTCGGCGGGACGATGCTCTCGCTGAACGCCCTCTCGGGCGCCGCGTACCACTACGAGCGCTTCGGCGCGGACTTCAACCCGGGCGTTTTCCTGTATGCGGCGTTCTTCACGTTCTACGTGCTGGACTACTTCATCTTCGAACGCGTCCAGCTCTATACCTACGACCTGATCCACGAGAACGTCGGCTTCAAGCTGTTCTGGGGCGGCCTCGTGGTCTACGGTTGGATGTTCATCCTCCCGCTCTGGGGCATGGCCGCCTACCCGGACCCCGGATTCTCGCCGGGGTGGAAGAACTTCTGGCTCATCGGAACGCCCGCGCTGTTCCTGCTCGGGTGGGGCATCGGGCGTGGCGCCAACCTGCAGAAATACACGTTCAAAAGGTGGCCCGAGCGCAAGTTTCTGGGCATCGAGCCGGTATACATCCAGGCCGGCGACCGCAAGATCCTGTGCAGCGGCCTGTGGGGCGTCGCCCGCCACTTCAACTACATGGGCGAGGGGTTCCTCGCCCTCTCCATCGCCCTGGTGTTCGGCCACTTCACGAATCCCTGGGCCTGGACCTACTTCGTCTTCATCGTCTCGTTCTTCACCTGCCGCCAGCGCTATGACGACGCCTACTGCGCCGAGAAATACGGCCCCGAGAAGTGGGCGGAGTATCAGGAGCGGGTGAAATACCGGATCTGTCCCGGCATTTATTGATTGCGCTTCGCTAGTATATCGGAGTTCAAGACTCCCTGAGTTCGCCGCTAATACCACGAGTTTTTCACCCGGAGTCCCGGGCAGGCGCGGCTCGAAATTCACTCCCCCCAAGGGGGGGAGTGAATTCTGATTTAAGCAAGAGAAATTGTATCTTTGCGAATGAGGAAAAATATAGATTCACCCCTCACTTCCCGATCTTCCACACGCCCTTCTCCCGGAAGGCGGGGATGGTCTGGCGGCGGGCGGCGTTGGTGGTAGCGGGAGCCGAGAGGCTTCTCTTACGGATGTAGTCGGATAGTCGCACGACCGATTCTCCCCTCAAGTAGGTCACTCGCTTGTGGAGCGATTCCAGAAGCGCCAGCGACAGGATGTTCTCCATCGTCCGGGTCGTCCGGCGGTCCCTGTAATCCGAAAACGCCTGGTAATAACGCTCCTTGTCCGAATTGCGGATGATGATGCGCGGCAGGCCGAGTTGTAAAAGCTGAAAGTTGATGATGACCCGCCCGATGCGGCCGTTTCCGTCGCAGAAGGGATGAATCGTCTCGAAGTCCAAGTGGAAACGGGCTACCTTGTCGAGACAGTAGGAATCCAGATCGCTCGAATACTCGATGAGGATGTTCTCCATCATGCGCTCCACGTGCTCGGGCGCCGGCGCGATGTGCGTGCCCACGCGCACATACTCCCCCTGCCTACGGAACCGGCCCGCGATGGCGTCGTCGATGCCGCCGATGAGCATCCGGTGGAGCAGCAGTATTAACTCCTCGTCCAGTTCGCTGTCCTCCGTCCGCGCGCGCTTGTATTCGGTGACGCGGGCCAGATTCTTGGCTTCAAAGACCTCCCGCACGCTAACCTCGCGCGCGAGGGATTGCTCCAGCAGGATTCTTTCGGTCTCATCGAGGGATAGGGTGGAGTTTTCTATCGCGTTCGAGTTGTAGACGCTCTCGGGCGCTTCCACCTCGTCGATCATCGCCAGGAGCGATTCCTTGCCCCGGCGCAAGGTGTCGTACTCTCTCTTGAGAGCTTTTATGCGATCTCTTGCCGGTCCCGGAGTAGCCATGCCGTTAATATATCTCATTCACGATAAAACAACAATATAACGTGAATAGACCGTATAAAATGCCCTTCATTCACGTTAAATCATATAAAGTACGTTAATATATTTTCTTGTTGATACTCAGTCCCGATCGAGGCCTGTGGGCTGAAGTTCTCTAAATCAATCCCACCTTGATGATGCGCATCCGCCCCAAGTAGAGAGCACCGACATGAATCCCCCCCTTCGAGCGGAGCATAATGTAGAATGACTCGACATCCAGCATGTATGAAAGGCGTCAAACAGTCTTGATTTGTCCGGATTTCTGGGTACGCTGGAAGGGGCTCTCGCCTTAGCCGCACGGATTCAGTGCCACGCTCTTGAGAGATTCCGCCGATCCGGATGCACGCACAGGAGGGCATGAAACATGTTGAAAAAAGAACTCGGAGTCGCCGTAATCGGGTCGGGCCGCATCGGGACGCTTCGCGCCAACATGGCCTCGCGTCACCCGTCCGTCCGGTTTCTCGCCATTTCGGACAAGGAGCCCGATCGTGCGGATATGCTGGCCGAAAGCGTCGCGGCGCATCTCTCCTCGGGAGACAACTACGAGATCATCTCACACCCCGAAGTGGACACCGTCATCGTCTCGACACCCGAGCACGATCATGCCGAAGCCATCCTTCAGGCCCTGGAGTTGGGCAAGCCCGTATTTGTCGAAAAACCCCTGACCCTGACCCTCGAAGATGCGGACAAGGTCGTGGAGGCGGTGGAAAGAACGGGTGTCGAACTCCGCATCGGATACTCCCGTCGCCATGATCGCCGCTGGATGCTGGCCCGGGAGCAGGTGGCCAGGGGACGACTCGGTCAGATACTGGGAATCAATTCCCGCATTTACTCCTCAAGAGCCCAGATTGCCGAGCCCCTGAAGCGCTCACCGAACGCAACGCCGGTCCTCGACGTTCTCACCTACTATGTGGACATGGCCTGCTGGTTTCTGGAGGGTATCCGCCCGGTGGAAGTGTTCGCCAGGGGGAACGCAAAAATCTTCAAATCATGGGGCTATTCCGCCCACGACGTTACCTGGTCCATCATTACCTACGAGGACGGTACGGTCGTAAACCTCGGTGTATGTTGCGCCCTTCCCGCAAAATATCCAACCTATGGACAGAGCGCCCGCTTCGAGGTACTCGGGGAGGACGGAGCCATTCTCCTGGATGTCGACAACAAAGACAGTTTGTTGTTCACGGACAAAGGCGTGCCCCACGCCTACGTTCCCGATCATCATGTGAATTTGCTCTTCATGCAGAGCAACTCGTCCGGCGACTGGGCCATGGGCGACTACTGGGGGCCTATCGCGAACGAGACGCGCTCCTGGCTCGACCACCTCGCGACCGGCTCCCCTTGCGTTCACACGACCGCTATCGAGGGCCGGCAGACGCTGGCGCTCACATTGGCCATTGAAGAATCGGCAAGAACCGGCGAGATAATTTCCTTGCCTCCCCACTAACCCGAAACCGGGTTCTGCACTCTATCCATTGTGGAAATATCAAGGCGAACCGGAGTGCGCCACCTCTTGCGGAGGGGTTCTCTCGAAGCCCCGATACGGCCTCAGGGAAAGAGTGATTTCGACTGATACAAGAGGTGTTTACCGCAGAGTGGAGAGGGACTGCGCGGTCTTTAATCCCTCCCTCATCAATCGGCATTTACCTTTCTTCTTGACACTCACCTTGCCCCTCGCTAGGTTGCTCCGGGGCGTTCATCCGCCCTGCACTCATCACTGCCGATCCGGGAGAGGGTCTATGGCTATTGCATCGGACGTCGAAATCGCGCAAGCCGCGAAGCTGAAACCCATCACCGAAATCGCCGAAGAACTCGGTCTCGGGGCTGATGAGATAGAACCCTACGGCGCGCACAAGGCCAAGGTCGGACTGGACGCGCTGGAACGCCGCAAAAACGACCCTGACGGCAAGCTCATCCTCGTCACCGCCATGACGCCCACCCCGCTGGGCGAGGGCAAGACGCTCACCACGGTGGGGCTCGGCCAGGCGCTGGCGCGGCTCGGCAAGAAAAGCGTCATCTGCGTGCGCGAGCCCTCACTCGGTCCGGTGTTCGGCATCAAGGGGGGCGCGGCGGGCGGCGGCATGTCCCAGGTGCTGCCGATGGAGGACATCAACTTACACTTCACGGGCGACATCCACGCGGTCACCTCCGCCCACAACCTGCTCTCCACCCTCATGGACGCGCACATTTTCCACGGCAACGAACTTGCGCTGGACGTGAACCGCGTCACCTGGAAGCGCGTGCTGGACATGAACGACCGCGCGCTGCGCCATGTGCTCGTCGGTCTCGGCGGCAGGACGCACGGCGTGCCGAGGGAGGAGGGCTTCATGATCACGGCGGCGTCCGAGGTCATGGCCGTACTCTGCCTCGCGAGCGATCCCCAGGACATGAAGGAGCGCATCGCGCGCATCGTGGTGGGCTACACCAGAAAGGGCGCGCCCATCACCGCGGGCGATCTGAACGCCGCTGGCGCGATGGCCCTGCTCCTGAAAGACGCGATCAAGCCCAACCTGGTGCAGACGCTCGAAGGCTCGCCCGCCTTCGTCCACGGGGGGCCGTTCGGCAACATCGCCCACGGCACGAACTCGCTCATCGCGGACAAGCTCGCGCTCAAGCTGGGCGACGTGATGGTGGTGGAGGCGGGTTTCGGCTCCGATCTGGGCGCGGAGAAATTCTTTAACATCACCGCGCGCACGGGCGGGTTGAGCGTAGACGCCGTGGTGCTTGTCGTCACCGTCCGCGCGCTCAAGCTTCACGGGGGCGTTCCATTCGACAAGGACGCCCTGGCGGAGGAGAACGTGGACGCCATCACGGCGGGCTTCGCGAACCTTCGCACCCATATCGAAAATATGAAGGGCTTCGGCGCGCCCGTGGTGGTGGCCGTGAACCGCTTCGCCTCGGATACGGACGCGGAGATAGAGCGCGTGAAGGAGCTTTGCACCGAGGCGGGGGCGCCCTGCCACGCGCACGAACTCCACGCAAAAGGCGGCGAGGGAGGAGCCGAACTCGCCGAGAAGGCGTTTGGCCTGGCCTGCGCGAACGATGCGCCCTACTCGCCGCTATATCCGCTCGATATGCCGCTCAAGGAGAAAATCGAGACCATCGCGACGCGCATCTACCGCGCGGGGGCGGTGCGCTTCGAGCCGGCGGCGGCACGCAGCCTGCGCTCCCTGACGCGGCTCGGCTACGGCGAGCTTCCGGTCTGCATCGCGAAGACGCAGGCCTCCCTGTCCGACGACCCCAAGAAGCCGGGCGCGCCCGAGGGCTTTATCCTGAACGTGCGCGAGGTGTACGTGTCCGCGGGGGCCGGGTTCGTTGTCGCCATCGCCGGCAACATCATGCAGATGCCCGGCCTCGCCAAGACCCCCGCCTCGGCGGGAATGGACGTCACCGCCGACGGCAAAATCACGGGGCTTTTCTAGGGAGAACGCTTATAAAGGGCGCATCCGGCAACGGCCTGTTATTCCCCGCTCAGTTCATCCAGCTTTCTCTCGAGCCGGTCGACCACCTCGGCCGCGTCGTCCGCCGGGTTGTAGTCCTGCGCCAGGTCGCCGTCGCCGCAGGGGCTTTTCACGACGAAGAATACGGACTTCTCCCCGATGGTGCGTCCGCCGTGGCGCGTGTTCCGGGGGATGTGGACGAGGTCGCCCGGCTCGACGATGCGCTCCTCATCGCCCACGATCACGTAGCGCCTGCCTTCGAGCACGAGGTAGAACTGCTCCTCGTTGGGGTGGTAGTGTGGAGTCGCGCCCTCGCCCTCGAGGTAAGTCACGACGCCCACCTTCATCAGTTCGCCGGGCACCGTCTTGGCGGTCGCGGGCGATATCGCGGCGCGAACCTCTTCCATCTCGGAAATCTTGTAAAACGGCATTCTCGCTTCCTCCCTCATATGTATTCGTGATTTTTCTCATTCAAGAGACCGCCGGCCGCTCGGGAAAATGAACGTCCGAACGGCCCTGTTAGCTGAATTCGCGCAGTTTTTCCTCCAGGCGGCGGACGATCGCTTCGGCGTCTTCCGCATCGTTGTGATCCTGATCGAGGCTGCCGTCGCCCGAAGGACTCTTGGCGGTGAACATGCGCACCTCGTCGATGATGACGCCGCCGTGCTTCGCTCCCCGTGGGATGTGGACGAGGTCGCCCGCGACGACCAGGCCCTCCTCATCGCCTACGATCATCCACTGCCTGCCCTCCAGCATGAAGAGGAACTGCTCCTCGTTCGGGTGGTAGTGGGGCCGCGACATCTTGCCCTGGGGATAAGTGACGAAGCCCACCTTCATCAACTCGCCCGCCAGTCCCTTGAAGCGGCCCATGGGCTGGGCGGCCACGTGCGATTCGGCCATCTCGGATACTCTGTAAAACGGCATTTGATACTCCTCCTTCCGTATTTTCCCCCGACACAGCGTAGAGAATGCGCGGGGCGACCCTTCCAGTCAGGAACAGCCGGAATGTTCTGGAACCCTTGTCACAAGCAACGCCGGATTTCGCCCATTCTATAGAATCCGCCCGCTTTTCGCACGGGAAAGCCCGAGCGCGCTCTCGGGCGAATCGACGGTTCAAGATTGTGGTATTATTCATTTCGTAAGATGCCGCTTGACTCAAGAGTTCTCGGAGGAATTTCCGCCATGCCTCGCCGCACCGTCAGCGGGCTCAGACGCTTCATCTCACTCACGCTCGTTCTCATTCTATCCGGCTGCGCGGTCCAGACGTTTCCCACCCTGGGTGTTTTGAGGGAGGGATTGGCCTCCATGGTGGGCGCGCCCGTCGAGGCGCTCGTCGAGAAGATAGGGTATCCGGAGAGCGATGTCGCCCTCGGCGGCCGCAAGGTCTACACCTGGGACCACAGGAAAGCCTTCACCTACCTGGTGCCGGAGACCGTATGCCGGGATGAGATCGTGTTCCATCCCCGGGGCCGCCGCGAAGTGAGGAGAGTGTGCGAAACGCATCAGGTGGAGAGAACGGTGCTCCACCACTGCACGATCAAGGCGGAAGCCGACGAGGATGAGACGATCACCGGATACAGCTTCGACGGCAACGCGGACGGATGCGAGCGCTTCGCCGTGTTTTTCCGGAATCTCCCCTATGAGGAGTGCATCCAGAAACTCTCCGGCCTCAAGTTCGCGGTGAACATCGGGACGGAGCCTCAGGAGAAGCTGTCCGCGGCGATTGCGCGGTGCGAGCGATTGCACCGCTAGGCCCCGAGTCGTTACGAAGACTCCGGGGTTCTCATGCCGTCCGGCCCACGGGCTGCTCCCGCGCGCCCGCACCGCCCAGAAGCGCCATCAGGGAATCGATTTCGGGCTGCGTCTCGAAAGATTCCAGAAGCGCGAGCACTTCCTCGTATTCATCGGCCGCGAGAGTGGTTTTCGCGCAATCACGGAACTTGGAGCGTATCTTCGCATCCTCCATCGGCCAGAGCGCGCAGCCGCGCGAGACGTCCGTTCTCTTTTTGAGGACGCGCCCGTCGTTCAGGCAAACGCGCACCTCGCTCGGGCGGCGCTCTCCGGGCCGCCAGCCCATGTCGTCCGCCGTGACGTGGATTTTCTTCATCCAGTCCTGGAGCAGGGGTTCGCGCACCGCCTCGTCCGTGAAGGTCTCGAGGCGCAGGTCCCCCTCCAGGAGCATGCGCGCGAGGCAGTATTCGATGGAGAACTTCCCCTCCAGCCCCGTCTGCGGCGCGTGGTAGCGAAGCACCTGGGTGGAGATTTCGAGCAGGGAGACCTCGATGCGCGCGACGTCCGCCGCCGTGATGCCCGCCTCCTCCACCAGGTCGTAGAGCGCGTCCACCGCCGGGTGGGTCGAGAGGCAGCACGGGTAGGGCTTCATGTTCATGCCGGGATCGGCGAGCGAATAGGGTTTTCCCAGGCTTTGGGCGATCCCGTCGCCATCCGGCGCGCCGCCGCCCGCGTATACTTGGAGGAATCCGCGCGGGGCTTCCAGTATCGTCGTGTTCGCCGTGAGGCCCGCCGCCGCGAGTTCCGCCGCGCGAAGTCCCGCCTCGGGCGCGAGGCCTGCGTGCAGGGGCTTCGTCATCGTGCCGAAGTTGGCGTGAACGCCCGAAGCGTGCGACGCCGCGATGCCGAGCGCGTGGCGCGTCGTTTCCACGTCGAACCCCCGCAGGTGGGCCGCGGCCGCCGCAGCGCCCAGCGTGCCGAGCGTGCAGGTGGAATGCCAGCCCGCGCCGTAGTGTTCGGGATTCATCCCCAGCCCCAGCTTGGTCGATATCTCGTAGCCGATGATGAAGGCCTCTAATACCTCGCGGCCCGACGCGCCCTGCTTCTCCCCTTGCGCCAGTACGGCGGGCAGGACGACGACGCTCGGGTGGCCGCTCAGCAGGTAGCTCGAATCGTCGAAGTCGAGCGCGTGGCCCATGGCCCCGTTGACGAGGGCGGCCAGAGGCGCCGCGGCGCGCTCGCCTGAGCCGATGATGCTCGCCTCGGGCGCGCCGCCCATATTCCGCGCGAAATCGGCCACGATTCGCCCCACGGGCTCGTTCACGCCCGCGAGCGTCACGCCCACGGTGTCGACCGCCGCCTTCTTCGCGCGCTCGATCGCAAGCGCCGGGAAATCCGCCCACTTCGTCTCGACGATGAATTCCGCCATCCGTTCGGTAACGCCCATGTCGCGTCTCCTCGTTCAGGAACTTCAGGCCCATTCAACTCTTAAGAAAGTTTTCCTGGCGCCTTTATGACAAAGAACTACCTTTAATCGCGTTGATCGAAGCGGGATCGATGGAAACGTAAACGCTCGCGCCTGATTCGAGCAGCGGAAGCCGGTGTCCGTGCACGCGGATTTTCTGGTCGGCGGCGTTCAGCCAAAGCTCCAGCACGCCGCCCATATACACCGCCTTCTCAACGCTGCACTCGATGACGTTCGGAGTTCCTTCTGGAGGCGCCTCCAGGCTCGCAACGCAATCCTCGGGCCGGATCGAGAGCAGCACCTTTGAGCCTTCCGATACGCCTGTGCTCTTGCAGAGCAGCGGCACCTCGCCGACCTTCACCGCCGTCTGCGCCTCGCTCGCGCCTGTGGCGACGACCTCGCCTTCCAGGAAGTTCGAGATGCCGACGAAACCGGCGACGAACTGGTTGGCGGGGTGCTGGTAGATGTCGCTCGGCGAACCCATCTGTTCGATGCGCCCCTCGTTCATCACCACGATGATGTCGCTCATCACCATCGCCTCCACCTGGTCGTGTGTGACGAATATGGTGGTGATGCCGGATTCGGTTTGCAGTTCCTTGAGCTCCAGGCGCATTTCCTCGCGCAGCGCCGCATCGAGGTTCGATAGGGGTTCGTCGAGGAGCAGCACGTCGGGTTCGTACACCAGCGCGCGGGCGAAGGCGACGCGCTGCTGCTGGCCGCCGGAGAGCTGCGAGGGGTAGCGCTCCCCCAGGCCGTCGAGCCGCACCAGGCCCAGGGCGCGCTCCACGGCGCCTGCGATTTCGTTTTTGGGCGTATTCCGCATCTGCAGGCCGAAGGCGACGTTGTCACGCACCCGCAGGTGCGGCCAAAGCCCGTAGGATTGAAATACCATGCCCAGGTTTCGCTTGTGTGCGGGCACCAGCACGCTTTCAGACGCGCTCGATATCAGCCGCTCGCCGACGTGCACGTCGCCGTCGTCGGGGGTTTCGAAACCGGCGATGATGTTCAGGGTGGTCGTCTTGCCGCAGCCGCTCGGCCCCAGCAGGGTCAGCAGCTTGCCCTTGGGCACCTCGAAGGAAATCCCGGCGACGGCGACCACCTCGCCGAATCGCTTCACCAGTTTCTCGACCCGTACGTTCTGCATCAGGTGAGGCCCTCCACGTCTTTTTGTTTCGTGAGCCAGCGCACCATCGCCACCGAACCCAGCGACAGGATAACAATGATGAGCGAGAGGATGCACACGTGCGAGAAGAGCCCCTCGTCGTAGAGCTGGATGAGGATCGTGCTGATCACCTCCTTGTTCGAGCTGAACAGCATGATCGAGGCGGAGAGTTCGCGCATCATCGATACGAAAAGGATGATCCAGCCGGCGACGATGCCCGGCATGGCCAGGGGCACCAGGATTTTCCAGAAGACGACGCCCCAGTTCGCGCCGCTCACGGCGGCGGCCCGCTCCAGCTCCTCATGGATCTGCGTGATGGAATTCGAAACCGACCGCACGCCGAAGGGCAGGAAGCGCGTGATGTATGCGATCAGGATGATCCACAGCGTGTGGTACAGGTTGAACGGTTCGCGGATGTAGGCCCAGAGCATGGCGAGGGCGATGACCGCGCCCGGAATCGCCACCGGAATGAGCGCCAGAAAATCGAGCGTTCCCCGGCCCTTCCAGGTGCTGCGGACCACGAAATAGGCGACCACGGCGGAGAGCGCGATGCCGATAGTCGCGCCCATGAAACTCAGGAACAGGCTGTTCTGGATGGAGCGCAGGATGACCGCGCCCCCGTCGCCGGTGATGATCTCATGGATGTGGCCCAGCGTGAGGTATTCAAAGGTCGGCGGGCGTCCGCGGTTGGAGATGAACGTGCCGTAGATCAGCGTCAGCACGGGCAGGATCGCCGAAACCAGAAGGTAGAAGGAGGCGAAGGCCAGCGCGACGTATTTCCACGGCCCCAGTTCCACGAGCCGCGGCCGGAAGCTCTTGCCAGCGACCGTGGTGTATCTGGCGCTTCGGCCCAGCGCCCTGGTCTGGCCCCAAAGCGCCAGCCCGCAAACCAGCAGGATGGGGATCGACATGGCTGCGGCGTGCGAGAAGTTCGGCGGGATGCCGAGCATCATGCGCCAGAGCTGGGTCGAGAACACGTATATGCCGCCCGAGACGCCGATGGTCGCCGGTATGGCGAAGACCTCCAGCGACTGGATGAACGTGAGCAGCGCGCCGGAGAGGATGGCCGGCGCCGCCATCGGCAGCGTGATCCGGAGCGTCGTCTTCCACTGGTTCGCGCCGCTCACGTGGGCGGCATTCTCAAGCGTCGGGTCCATGTTCTTGAACGCCGTGACCGTGAAGATGAACACGTAGGGCGCTAAGGAGAGCGCCATCACGAAGATGAGTCCGCCCATGGTGAATATGTCGAACAGCGGCTCCTTCGTGCCGGCCAGCCACTTCCAGAACAGGTTGACGAAGCCGACGCGCGGCGTGCCGAGATAGGCCCAGGCCACCGCCACAACGACGGGCGGCATGATGAAGGGCAGAATCGCTATCATGTTGATGTAGTTTCTGAGCGGCGTGTCGGTGCGCCCGACGATCCAGGCGAGCGGAACGCCGATGAGTACGGACAGACTCGTCACCCCGGCCGACATGACGGCGGTGTTCCACAGCACCTCGCCCATGTACTCCGCCTCGAAGATGGCGAAGTAGGCGTCGAGGGTGAAGTCCGAGCTTATCGGGTCGGGTCTGAAGCTGCCCACCACCAGCCAGAACAGCGGGTACAGCACGACGAAGCCGATGACGAGAAGACATCCCCATTCGAGTACCCGAACGGTGCTTGGCAGCCTGAACATGGCAAACGAACGGGGACGCATCTCAGTCATCGACCGGTCAGAAACCGGTTATTTCTTTCTCTTCGCTTCACGAATGTGCTTGGTCATGAAGGAGCGGTATTTCTTCTGGTCCTTGAACACCTTCTCCCAGTTCGCATACAGCGGCGTGAAGGGAAAAGGGATGCCCTTCACGTGCGGCACGTCCGAGCGCGCGGAGTTGATTTTCACGTTCTGGGTGATGACCGTCTGGCCTTCCTTGGAGAGGATCCAGCGGTACACCCGCTCCGCGTTCTTGGGGTTCGGGCCGTCTTTCACCATGCCGAATGAAGCCGGGATGACCGGCGTGCCTTCCTTCATCTTGGCGATCTTGATCTTGGCGCCCTTGTTGATGCGCCGGATGGCGATGTATTCGAACACCATCGTCACGTCGCGCTCGCCCGTGGCGACGCGCTCGGTGGAGGCGCCCATGCGCGACTGCACCAGCGCGCCGTTATAGAGCAGGCCCTTGATGTATTTCTCGCCGAAACCATCCGCGCCGTAGAAGAAATCCCACAGACCGGCGGACTGGAACGGGTCCACGAGCACGAGGCGGTTCTTCCATTTGGGCCCCGTCAGTTCGGCAAAGCTCGTCGGCGCCTCGCCGGGCTTCACGTTGTCGGTGTTGTAGATGACCTGCAGCGTCGGCGCGCGCAGCCCCACCCACTGGGCTTTTTCGTCCTTGCCCCAGGCCGGGAATTTCTTGGCTTCGGGGAACTGCGTGACGTTCTTCACGTAGCCTCTCTTGGCGAGGTCGTACCAGCCCGGCGTGTAGCTGAAGTGCAGCAGATCGATCTTGCCCTTGCCGACTGAACGCTCCGCTACGAAGCGCTGGTAGAGGCTCACGCCGCCCGCCGTGATGGACTGCACCTTGATGTCCGGGAATTTCTTTTCGATGCCCTTCACCAGCGTCGCCTGCGCGGCCGTGGTGAGCGAGGAGTAGAAGATGAGGTTGGCTTTTTGCGCCACGGCCGCGTGGGACGTGAACGCCACGAACCCGGCAATGATCAAACCCGCGAGAATCGACTTGCTGAATCGTTTCATGTTCGTCTCTCCCTGATGGTGGAACGAATAGCCCTAAGAACAAGTCTGTTGAGAACTCGTTCTCTGCGAATCTTTCCGGCGCGGTTGCGCTGTAGCTACCCCGAATTTTGTATATGTGTTCATTAGAGCAGGTTCGGGAGGTCGGGTCAAACGATCTCCGGGCGGGTCGAACGAGTCTGCACCGGGTTAAAGATTGCGTTGTAAAATCCTTGTCGGGGGATATCGCCTCTAGCGGGAAGGCCGCTTCCGCACGAACCCCCGACTCTCCTCGTCAGAACCAACCCCCCTACAGCTCGGGTTTTCGCTCGCGCAATCCGGGCGTCGCTTCCTCGTATGCGTGGCCGACCCGGAACCCGCTCGCCTCGTCGCCGGGGCGGGTCGTAATCTGCATCGCCATCGGGAGTCCGTGGACGGAATCGAAGCCAGTCGGCACCATCAGGCCGGGGAAGCCCCAGAAATTCTGCACGCCCGTGAGGTTGCGCCCCAGGCCGATGAAGTCCATCTCCTTGCCGTTCACGAGCGCCGTGGTCGTCTCGACGGGCGCTGCGAGGCAGGGATAGCCGGGCGAGAGCATGGCGTCATAAGGGGCCATAAGGTCGAGCATCATGCGCGTCAGCGCCTTGCGGCGGTTGATGGCGTCGATATAGGTCGCCAGCGTGGTTTTCTCGGCGTTCGCGATTCGCTGTTGCAGACGAATCCCGTAGCCCTCCGGTTCCTTGTGATAGCGCTCGCCGTGCACGCGGTAGAACTCCGCGTCCGCGATGGCGCGGCGGTGGGGGTTGATCTCCCCCGCGAAGGAGCAGGGGACTTCCTCGATTTCAGCGCCCAGCCCGCGCAGCGCCTCGAGCGCCGCCTCGAACGCCTCCAGGATGGGCGCATCGATCTCGACGTCGATCAAATCAGACGAAATCATGAAGCGCATTCCCTGGATGCCCTTTTCCAGGTCGGCGGAAAAATCGGGCGTTTCGATATCGGCGGAAAACGGATCGTCCGGGTCGTAGCCCGCGAGCGCCTGAAACAGCAACGCGCAATCGCGCACCGTCCGCGTCAAGGGTCCCACATGGTCGAGACTCGTCGCATTGGGATATACGCCGCGCAGGCTGATCCGCCCGTAGGTCGGCTTTAAGCCCACCACGCCGCAAATCGCTGCCGGTCCCCGCACCGATCCGCCGGTGTCGGTGCCGAGCGCGCCGGGCGCCATTCTTGCTGCGACCGCGGCGCCCGAGCCGCCGCTCGAGCCCGCGGGCACCCGGGTGAGGTCCCAGGGGTTGCGGCACGCCCCGTGGTGGGGGTTCTTGGTCGCCGATTCGGCGGCGAATTCCGCCGTGTTGCACTTGCCGATCATCACGGCGCCCGCATCGCGGAGCCGCCGGACGCACTCGGCGTCCTGGGCGGGCACGTTGTCGCGGTAAAAACTCGAACCCTGCGTGGTGCGCACGCCCGCCGTGTCGATGATGTCCTTGACGCCGACAGGAACCCCGTGCAGCGGCCCCCGGAGCCTGCCCGCCGTGATTTCCTCCTCGGCCGTCATCGCCTCGGCGCGCGCTCTTTCGTGCGCAATGGTCGTAAACGCGTTCACCGCCGGATTGAGCGCGTCGATGCGCGAAAGGTGCGCATCGGTCACCTCAACGGGCGATAATTCACCAGCGGCGATTTTTCTCGACAAATCATCAATCGTGAGATCGCAGATTTCAGTTGCACTCATTCTCATATCCTCGATTGCGTGTGGATGACCAGATGAGAGGAAAAACCGGGCTTTCGGGCGATTCCATGCATCATGATACGGATTGCGCATCCTAACAGGTTTCAGGGGCGGGGCTAAGGGGTGTGGGGGTCGGAGCTTAGAGGAAATATTAAACTCTTTGCGCTCAGTGGTGATTTTTTATTCCACCATGCGAAAACTTTACAAGCAAAATTCGCCATGATAGCTTCGGCGAAACAAATCACTCCGAAATTCTGCCCGATTCTCAATTGCTATGTTGCATTGTTTTCATGCGTTCTAAGACTCGATTTCTAAATCACCAACCATGGAGCGTAACAAAAATGAGTGATATCGAAAAAACTTTGGAGAACGCCCACCACGCAAGACTTATTCCTACAATCGCCGACCCACGCAAGGAAGAACGTCTCGTATCCATTCTGCTGGCGACTCTGGCCGTGGTGCCTCCGTTCGCCAAACAGCTATTGGGGCAGTGTGGTGTGCCAGTGGGGAAAAGGTCCAAATTACTCAGCTATACGGAAGTTAAATTTCCATCTTCCGACGGAAACAACAGTAACAATGACGAAGATCGGCCAGACGGTGTCCTGACTTTATCGACGGGTAAGTCCCTGTGGAGAGCACTCGTTGAAGCAAAGATTGATAATGTAGAGATTGATCAAGAACAGATACTCAAATATGCGAAGATAGCACGCGACTATAAAATCGACGCAGTAATCACATTGTCGAATCAGCTAACGCCTCTGCCGACGCATATTCCGTATTCTGTTCCGAATTTGCTGAGAAAACGCGTCAATTTCTTTCACATTTCCTGGGTAAGTGTCCTCACTCAAGCATTATTGATTCTTGAAGACAAAGAAGAAATTAGCAACGAGCAAGCCTACATACTTGGAGAGATGACGCACTATTTCAAGCATCCGAAATCTGGGGTCAAGGGATTCGAGCAAATGAACAAAGAATGGAAGTCACTCGTAGCCGGGATGATACATGGAGATAAATTCAGCAAATCTTCTCTCGAAATTCAAAATACTGTTTCCAGTTGGCATCAAGAAGAACGAGACATTTGTTTATTGCTCAGCCGGAAGATCGGAAAACACGTAGATATCCGTCTTCCCCTAAAGCATCAGAAAGATCCTGCGCTCCGGTTAAGCGAAACTTGCGATTCGCTAATCACTTCACATGAACTGCGTTCCAGCTTCAGCGTACCTAATGCCGCCAGCAACATAGAAGTAACGGCAAATTTAGAAGGCAGATCAATTTCTTGCTCCATGAAACTCGATGCGCCTGGCGACAGGAAGAAAGCTAGTGCGAGAATCAACTGGCTCCTTCGACAATTGCGAGACGTTGATGGAAATAATGTCATCGTTCGGGCTTTCTGGCCCGGGAAAACACCACCGACTCGGGCACCCTTGTCAGAAATACGAAAAGATACTAGATGCCTTGAAGTCGAGCGTCCGGGTGCAACGCCGACAAGTTTTGAAGTTCGCATGAATAAAGACCTTGTGGGTGGCTTCTCCAAGCCACGGAATTTTATTAAAGACTTGGAAGAATTTGTGCCGGATTTTTATGACCGAATCGGTCAGCGTTTGCGGCGCTGGGTTCCACCACCCCCGCCGATCGATAAGCACGATCCGATCGAGGAACCCCCTGCCACTAAAGCAACCGAAGAGAGTAGTGGGCGGGGATTGGAGACGAGCCCAGCTCACGGTCTACCCGCATCTAACGATACGAACACCCGATCCACGGAGTATTCAGAAAGGATTATTTGATTCCACAAAACCAAACAGAGTCTCCGCCGAACCCGGGCGGCCTCGTCATCAGCAAAGGAGCGCGTCATGCCGGAAGCACCTGCCAACACACGTTGGTTCACCTATTTCCCCGAGGACTACCGCTGGTCCTCTGGCGTCGTGAACTGCCTCTCCGTTGCTCCGTGGGGCGGGGCCGACATCGGCGAGGTCGATCAGGTGGGCAGAAGGCTCAGGAAAGACGTCGGCAACGACGCGCTCTGGTTCCGCGAGTGGGTGCGCATGGCGAACAAGGTGCGCGATTTGGGCCTGGCGGAGGAGGAGAACAACCACCGCCTGAGCGCCGCCTACCACCACAAGCGCGCAGCGATGTACTTTCAAATTGCCGAGCGCTTCCGCACGCCCAAGGACAAGCGGGCGAAAGACGCCTACAAGCTCGCGCTGGACAGCTTCCTGCGCTTCACGAAACTTACCGACGCGCCCCGCATCGAGCGCGTCGAGGTGCCGTATGAGAACGGCGTGAACCTGCCGGGGTATTTCGTGCACGCGCAGAACACGAAAAAGGCCAAACCGCCCGTCGTCGTCTATTTCGACGGCCTGGACATCACGAAGGAGATTCAGTACCTGCGCGGCGTTGAGGAATTCGTGCGGCGCGGGATGAGCTGTCTCGTCATGGACGGGCCGGGAACCGGGGAGGCCATTCGCTTCCGCGAGCAATACCTCCGCCCCGACTATGAAGTCGCAGGCACCGCCGCGCTCGATTATCTCGAGACGCGCGGGGACGTGAACGCCAAAAAAGCCGCCGTGATCGGCATCAGCCTGGGCGGATACTACGCGCCCCGCATCGCCAGCATGGAGAGGCGCTACAAGGCGTGCGTCGCCTGGGGGGCGTGCTGGGATTACCACGCGACGTGGAAAAAACGCGTCGCCGCCTCGATGCAGACGGAACTATCCGTTCCCGGCCACCACATCCTGTGGATCTTCAACACGACGAATTTCGAGGACACCTTCAAGAAGCTGGAGGGTTTCCGGCTCGACGGCGTTGTGCAGAAGATGCGCTGCCCCTTTCTGCTCACCCACGGAATCGACGACAAGCAGGTGCCCACGCGCGACGCGCGCAAGCTGTTCAACGCCGTTGGGTCGAAAGACAAGACGCTCAAGATATTCACCGTCAGGGAGGGCGGCTCCCAGCACTGCCAGCGCGACAACCTCTCCCTCGGCGTCACCTACATCGCCGACTGGCTGATGGAAAAACTCAAGCCTTGAGGATTAATTCCGACCAATGCGGGAGGAATTAACCGACCGGGGAAGGAGGGTTTGCGGCTATCAGAGAGGGCGGTTTATGCCCCGGCAAGGCGCTCTGCCACCTTCAGGAACCGCGCGGCAGAAGACCCCGGCCTGCCGCTGAATACAAGAGGCGCTTCCCCGGAAGGCCGAAGCAGGCGGGAGCCCACCTCAGACCTGTTCCTCGTGGATTGTGTCGCAACCAGCCCGGAACTACGAATTGATCGTATTGCCGCATCCGGCGCTGTTTAAAAAGACTACGAAAGGCCTAATTACGGCCCATAAATACGCGGTGGAGATGCGAACGCGGCCGGTCACGCAATGCAGTCTCATGGAGGCCTCGAAGCTCTCCGCTCCACCATGCTTCTTCTATCGCAATTCACGTCCCGACATCTTGTAATCATGTATATTATATGGATAATATTATGAATTAGGTGTGAATAATTCTAGTATTCACATGACTGCAACGCGAATTCTGTGCTCTTTCCGGTAACCGATCCGGCCTACCCCCCGCCGGAAGGAGGCAGATGCCATGAGTAATCCTGACGACCGAAAAGTCGCCGAGCAGGGAGAAGAGGCGCGCGATCCAGGTCTGGCTGCGGCAATGTTGCGCATTGGTGCCAGCCTCGATCTGGATACCGTCCTCAATGAGGTGGTGAAAAGCGCCCGCGAACTGACCGGCGCGCGCTACGGCGCCATCGCTACCATCGACGAAACAGGAGCGCCCCTGGATTTCGTCTCCTCAGGTTTTACCGAAGAGGAGCACCGCACCATAGCCGAATTGCCCGACGGCCCGAACCTCTTCGAGGTCTTCCGTGACCTGCGGGGGCCGCTGCGCATCGCCGACGTGCAGGCCTACATCCGCTCGCTCGGCTTTTCGACCTTCTTCATGCCGACGACGTCGAAGACCTTCCAGGGAACGCCGATGCGTCACCGGGGGGAGCACGTCGGCAATTTCTACCTCGTCGAGAAGGATGGCGGGGAACAGTTTACGGATGCGGACGAGGAGGTTCTGCTGCTGTTCGCCGCTCAGGCGGCCGCCGCCATCGCCCATGCCCGCGCCTACCGCGACGAGCGGCGCGCCCGCGCCGACCTCGAAGCGCTCATCGAGACCTCGCCGGTCGGGGTCGCGGTGTTTGACGCGGCGAGCGGCAACCCGGTCTCGTTTAACCGCGAGGCCAAGCGGATCATGGAAAGCCTGCGCATACCGGGCCAACCGCCGGAGCAATTGCTTGAGTGCATGATTTGCAGGTTCGCTGACGGGCGCGAGATTGCGCTCGCCGAGTTGCCTTTTGCCGCGGTGCTGACCAACGCGGAGACGATGCGCGCCGAGGAGATCGAATTCTCTGTTCCCGATGGACGCAGCGTGACCACGCTGATAAACGCCACCCCGATCCGTGACGAGGACGGTGCGTTCGTCTCCGTGGTGGTCACGATGCAGGACCTCGCGCCACTCGAGGATCTGGAGCGCATGCGGGCCGGGTTCCTGAGCATGGTGAGCCACGAGCTGCGCGCGCCGCTGGCCTCGATCAAGGGTTCGGCCGCCACGGTGCTCGGCCGCTCGCGGAACTTCGCACCGGCGGAGATCGAACAGTTCTTTCGCATCATCGAGGAGCAGGCCGACCGCATGGACAGCCTGATTGGCGACCTGCTCGACGCCGGGCGCATCGAGACGGGCACGCTCTCGGTCGCGCCCGTGCCCTCGGAAGTGGCGGACCTGCTCGACCGGGCGCGGACCACTTTCCTTTCCGGCGGCGGCCGTCACCGGGTGGTCATCGACCTGCCGCCGGACCTCCCCCCGGTCTTGGCCGACCGGGAGCGCATCGTGCAGGTGCTGAACAACCTGCTCGCCAACGCCGCCCGGTACTCGCCTGAATCTTCCCCGATCCGGGTTGAGGCGGCCCGTGAGGATGTCCACGTCGCGATAGCGGTCTCCGACGAGGGCCACGGCCTTACACCGGAGCGGCTGGCGAAGCTGTTCCGCAAATATGCCCGCGGCGGGGAGCGCTGGGCCGGGGGCGGGCTCGGCCTCGCTATTTGCAAGGGCCTGGTCGAGGCGCATGGCGGTCGCATCCGGGCAGAGAGCGGCGGGCCCGGCCAGGGAGCGTGCTTTACCTTTACCCTCCCGGCGGCTGTCGAGGCCGATCCCGCACCAACCGGCGAAGAACGGAGCCTGACTGCGGCGCGCCACGAGGGCGGCGAACGAATGCGCATCCTCGTGGTTGACGACGATCCGGAGATATTGCGCTTTGTCCGCGACGCGCTTGGTGAGGCAGGCTATGCCCCGCTGGTGGTGGGCGGCCATGAAGAGCTCGATTACGTCCTCGAAACGGAGAAGCCCGCCCTGGTCCTGCTCGACCTGATGTTGCCGGGGACCGACGGCATCGAACTGATGGAACAGGTTCCCGGGCTCTCGAACGTCCCGGTCATCTTCATCTCCGGCTATGGCCGCGACGAGACGATCGCGCGGGCGCTCGAGGCCGGCGCCGAGGACTACATCGTCAAGCCTTTCTCGCCGACAGAGTTGGTGGCGCGGGTCCGGGCGGCGCTCCGCCGTCAGGCCGATCCTGACCCCTTCGTGCTGGGTGACCTCGCCATCGACTACGCTCGGCGCCGGGTGAGCGTCGGCGGGCGCTCGGTCGCGCTCACGGCAACGGAATACGATCTGCTGCGCGCCCTCTCGCTGGGCGCCGGGCGGGTGTTGACCTACGAGGCCCTGCTGCGACAGGTCTGGTGCGGGCGGAACAGCGACGCGAAGATCGTGCGGGCCTACGTCAAGCGGCTGCGCAGGAAGCTCGGCGACGATGCCAGACAGCCCGTCTATATCCTGACCGAGCTTCGAGTCGGCTACCGCATGCCCGGTCCGGATGACCCGTAGCCGCTCGGACGCCTTGGCGAGGATCTCTCGGCTTGGTGTCACCTACATCGCGGGCTGACTGATCGAGAAGCTCAAACCGTGATGATCTAGATGGGAGATTGATTGGTTGACACAATACCGAATCTGGCGAGAATAACACTTACGATTTGATTGTTGTTTTTGATGAGTTTCTCGAAGGGAAAGGCGAAATGCCTGAAGAAAAAGCGAATAACGGCCTTCACCTCCCCGATCTGGTGATCCGGGGGTTTCGCGGCATTAAAGACCTATCTATACCGAAACTGGGTCGCGTGACATTACTCGCGGGTAAAAACAGTGTTGGGAAGACTACTCTACTCGAAGCACTGAGCATTTTCGCGTCGCGAGGCCGATATTCCATTCTATCCAGCGTGCTCGCCAGACATGATGAAATGTCCAAACTGCTAGATGAGGATGACATCGAGATAGAGACACCCAACATAATCGCTCTCTTCCATGGATGGGATGTTACAAGGAATACTTCCATAGTAATCGGTCCATCAGAAAAGGCGGGCCAACTCAGAATCGAAAAAACCTTTCTAACGGACAAACAACTACAGCTTCCTGGGCTTGAAATGCTCGAATTATTTGGCGATGGTGAGTTTCAATCGTTCAAAGTCTCATATCGAGACAAAGAGCATATGCTTCCTTGGTTTGATGTATCTCAGGGAACAGAAGGGGCGAACTTCAAAAACCCGCGGTTACACCGTAATATGCGTAGAGCTTTGATAAAATCAGATATGCCAATGGAAATAAAATGTGAGACCTTAGGACCAAGCCTATTAGAAACCAACAGAATAGCACGTTTTTGGGATGGTATTGCGCTGACGGATGGCGAAGAGCACGCAGTTGATGCTCTGAGACTGATCTTCGGAAACAAGGTGGAGCGCATTGCGCTCACCGCAGAAGAATTTAAACAGCATGGCCGTCGCATTATCGTGAAGCTTAAGGGGCGCTCTCATCCCGTTCCTTTGAAAAGTCTCGGAGACGGCGCAGTTCGCCTATTCAGCGTCGCTCTGACATTGACGAATGTTAAAGACGGCATCTTGCTGATCGACGAAGCGGAAAACGGCATACACCATTCTATACAGCCAGATTTCTGGCGAATGGTGCTGCGAATGGCGCGCGAGAACAATATCCAGGTTCTGGCCACGACCCATAGCTGGGACTGCGTGCGGGGTTTCGCGCAAGCCGCGGCCGATGACCAAGACGCCGAAGGTGTACTCTATCGCCTTGAGCGGGACGACGAGGACATTTGGGCGGTATTCTATCCGGAAGATCAACTCAAAATCGCCGCCGAGCAAGGTACTGAGGTCAGATAACAAGTATGCCCAGCGTTGATTCGTCAGGTTTTCTCTTGTTGGTCGAAGGGCAGGATGATCGCCATTTCGTCAAACAGATTTGGGACAAATATCATGGTGGGTCTTTGAATTCGATATTTTTTAATGGTTCGGAGCCGCCGTTTGAGATTTTGGAAAAAGAGGGTTTTGATGAACTCTGTAAAGACATTCCTACTAAAATTACCACTCCCGGAAGGGAAGTTCTTGGAATCTTGGCGGATGCGAATGCCGACCCGATAAATCGTTGGAATAGAATCTCGCGCGAACTCAGTAGGGTTTTCGAACTGAGAGGTCAAAGCAAAGAATTGCAACTCGACCCGAGTGATATCCCGGATTCTCCAGCGCCAAATGGAACTATCATAGAAAGCAAACCCCGTATCGGCATCTGGCTGATGCCGGACAACAAGTCGCACGGCGAGTTGGAAGATTTCGCTGCACAGATGATTCCCGAAGACGACCCGGTATGGCCGTCCTCTAGGGAATACATCGCGAACATTCCGGTTAAAGATCGCAAATTCGACTCCGACAAAACACCGAAAGCCGAGTTGTTCGCTTGGCTGGCGACGAGAAAAAACCCAGGACGTATGGGAGCTGCTATCGGCGCTGACGATTTAAGCCTGGACAATCAACCGAGCAAGAAATTCTTAAAATGGCTGACCGAGTTATTCAAGCAACCTGTGAACACTTCTTCTTAAAGGCAGTTAGAAAAAACACAGATATTACTTCGAGCGTCGTACGTCGCCAAGACATCTCCGCCCCTCACACACCCGCTAACCAATCCTCTGCTTCCTCCCGGACGGCTGTCTCCTCCGCGCTGTGCTGGAGCACGATGTCCCTGGCGGGCGGGTGGCCGATTTTCGCGTTTCGCCAGCAATGGTAGCGGATGGCCGGGGGGTATCCTGAAAGGTCGATGGAGGCGTAGAACGAGGAGGGAACCTCATCGGGCTTGTAGGGGTCCATCCTGTCTTTCTCGTAGATGTTGGTGCGCTTCCATATGCGCCACGCGCCGTCTCGTTTTTCGAGCAGGGCGAGTACGCGGCTCCAGGTGGTGAAGTCAAGCTCCACGCCGTCGATGAGCCTCCTCTGGTAGAGGATCAGGTCGTGCTCACCCACCGCGCGCGCGCCGCTCAGGCGCACCCAGGGGTTCGTGACGGTGTGCTTCTGGCTCTCGCCGGGGTGGCGGGCGATCTTCATCTTTTTCGCGGCTTCGACGAATTCATCCCGCGATCCGCTGAACCACGAAGTCGTGAGCGAGGCGTCCGGGTGATAGCAATCGCGCCACGCCTCCCAGAGGCCTGCGTCGCGCGCGTAGTTTACGACTGAGAGAACGTCCTTTATCTCGCTCCTGTCGGCGTTCTCCTGAATTCTCCCCTCTGCTTCCATAAGGTTTCCTCAGATGAACTCGTGCACTTCGGCGAACATGCCCTTCACGATTCCCCCGCTCAGGTGGCCGACCAGGACTTCGCCCGGCTGGTAGGGGCCGCCGCTCAGCGCCAGGTGTAAGTGGATGTAGGGTCGGGGTTCCTCCCAGGTCTCATCCCCCCGGACGGCGGGGGGCTTATCGGGCCAGGAGATGTTCCCTACGGCGATGAGTTCGCGCCAGTCGTGGAAATAGCGCAGCGCCGATGGGCCGATGATGTCTCTAAAACCCGTTCGGATGTCCGATTCCTTGAGCGCGCCGAACACGATGAGCGAGGCGCTCCGAATGTTCTTCTCCATGACGAAGCGCTCGAACTCCCCGAGAAAATCATCGTCCTCATCGAATTCCAGATGAAAGACGCGCCCTAGTTTTTTTTCTTCCGCTCGCATTGCTATCCCTCCTTCACCTCCGCGTAGAGGTTCTCGAGCCCCCGGCGGAAAGTCCGCCTCCTGTGCGCGACCCACGATTCGCCCCGCCCCGTATCGGACCAGAAGAACTTCTCGAACGAATCGTCGGTTGAGGCTTCATCCTGCGTCATGCCCTTTTCCACCAATCCCTCCATCATCCCCCACATCTCCTCGAATTCGTTCCGGAAGCGCCGCACTTCCCCGATCCCGCATATCTCCCCGTGGCCGGGGACGACGTGCGCGGCGGGCAGGCTCTCCATCCACGCGAGCGCCTCGATCCATTCCCGGAAGCGGGCCTCGCGCATCCCGGGGCCCGGTTCGTTGATCATCACGTCGCCCGTGAAGATGACGCCTTCCTCGGGCACGTACACCGAACTGCAGGCGGGCGTATGGCCGCCCAGGCGGTAAATTTCGAACGTCAGGGGATGTAAGTGGAGCGTCATCCCTTGATCGAAGCAGACTTGCGGCAGGGGGAGGACGGCTTCCGCGATTTCCTTAGCCTCATCATGCGCGCCGATGTCATCCAATGTGTTGATGAAGGTCTCGCGTCCGGCGAGGGGGTTATCCTTCGCGGCGAGCGCATCGAATACGCGCTGGGGCGCGATGGAGACCACCCCCGCATCCTCGATGAATGCGGAGCCGATGGTGTGATCGCCGTGATAATCGGTCGAGATGCGGTAGCGGATGCCTTTGGGGCTGAGCGCCCTCAGTTCTTCCTGCCAGCTCCTCGAATCCGATGGCCGCACGGGGCAGTCGATGAGCACCACGCCGGCTTCGGTGACGCCCGCACCCACGTTCGCCCACAGATATCCGGTCTCCGCCACCAGGTGATCGCTCAGGCGCCGCATATCCCGTTCCGCCTCTTTGTAAACGCCGGAGCGGGGGCGCGAAACGCACCCCCGCCCTCATGGTTGCTTCCCCGCGATCGCCCGGATCTTCAGTTTCTGATCTTCACTCCGGCGTTCTTGTAGATATCCTTGTTGCTCTCGTATTCCGCTCTCACCTCTTTCAGGAGCTTCTCGCCGACGACCGGCTCGGCCTTGACCCCCATCTTCCTGAGCAGGCGTTTGAACGTCTTGTCCTTCGCCATCTTGAGCAGGGCCTTCGTCAGGATGTCGATGCGGTCCTTGGGCGTTCCCGCCGGCGCCATGATGATGCGCTTCGACGACAGCAGAAGGTCGACCCCCTGCTCCCTGAAGGTCGGCACGTCAGGGAAAAGCGGGAAGCGCTTGGCGGCGGCGACGCCCAGAAGGCGGATTTTGCCGGACTTGTAGTTCGAGAGAACGCCGCCCGTCGCCGGGTTGGCGCCCGCCGTTTGTACGTGTCCACCCAGCATGGCCTTCATGGCCGGACCGCCGCCTCGGAAGGGAACGTGGGGCAACTTCGTCTTCGTGGCGTATGCGATCTTGAGCATCATGGTGTGGCTCAGGCCATACGTCCCCGTGGAGCCGTGCTTGATCTTGCCTTTGCTCTTTTTCGCCGCGGCGATGTATTCCTTGAAATTCTTCCACGGCTGGCTCCCCAGCGTGGCGAGCAAGTAGGGGAGTTCGTTGATCTGGAACACGGGGATGAAATCCTTGAACGGGTCGAAACCCATGTCCTTCACGTGGGGCGACATGTAGAGATGGCTGTTCGCGCCCATCAAGAGGGTGTAGCCGTCGGGCTTGGCGCGCTTGAGCGCTCCCATCCCAATCTTTCCGCCGCCGCCCGGCATGAGCTGCACGTAGGCGGGCTGACCGATGTACTGGTGAAGCACGCTCGCCACGGCGCGCGAGTGCAGGTCGTGCGATCCCCCCGCGCCCAGGGGCACGATGATCTTGATGGGTTTCGAGGGATACTTCTCCGCCGAGACGGGCAGGGCGGTGAAGGTGAGGAGCCCGAGCGACAAGGCTACTGCCAGGGCGATCTTCCATGATTTGCGCATCATTTTGGTTCCTCCTTTGAAATGTTCGAATCAGCTACCGGTTGCGGCCTGAAGGTCTCGGCCCATGGTCGCTTCCAAATGCTCGTCACCAGCATGAGTATGGTCAAGCCGATGAAAAACGCCGCGATGGGGCGGGTGATGAAAACGGAATAATCGCCGTCGGATATGATAAGCGCCTGCTGTAAGGCCTCCTCCGCCCGGGGCGCCAGTATGAACGCGATGACGAGCGGGGCCATCGGAAATTTGAGTTTTCTGAACCCGTATCCGAACAGGCCCGCGACGAGCGCCAGCACGAGGTCGCCCAGGTTGCTGTGATAGACGTACGCGCCCACCAGACAGGAAACGATGATGCCCGGCACCAGTAACGACTGGCGGATGGTGACGATCTTGGCGAACATGCCCGTGAGCAGCCAGCCCTGGACCAGCATGATGGGGTTCCCTATCAGCAGCAGTGTGAATATGGCGTACATCATGGGGGCGTGTTCCTGGAACAGGCTCGGCCCCGGCCGCAGCCCCTGGGCGATGAACGCGCCCATGAGTATCGCGGCGCTCGGGTCCCCCGGGATGCCGAAAGTGAGGGTGGGGATGAGGTCCGCGCCCGCCACCGCGCTGTTGGCGGCTTCTGAGGCAGCGACGCCCTCGTAGCTGCCGTGGCCGTATTCTTCGGGCTTCTTGGAAGCCCGCTTCGCCGCCGCGTAGCTCACGAAGGTGGCGATGGCCGCTCCCGTGCCCGGAATCGCGCCGACGAAGGTGCCGATCATGGACGAGCGCAGGATGGTGCGCGCTGAATGCCATACCTCGACGATCTTGAGTGTCCTGCCGCCTTTCAAGTGCAGGGTATCGGGCGGGCTCGAGAGGACGGAAGCCTTTTTTTCCGCTTGTATGAAAACCTCGCTCACGGCGAACAGCCCGATGAGCAGGGGAACCACTCCAATCCCTTCGGCCAGTCCATGAAGACCGAACGTAAAGCGCTCCCCGCCCGAGATGATGTCCGTGCCCACCATTCCGAGTTGAAGTCCGATGATGGCCGACAGAACGCCCTTCACCAGGGAGGCGCCCGTCACGCTGGAGATGATGGCCAGCCCCATGAGCAGGAGCCCGAAGAACTCGGTCGGTCCGAACAGGAGCGCCACGGCGGCCAGCGGAAGCGCCGCCAGTATGAGAACGAGATCGCTGAAGGTATCGCCTATGGTCGAAGAGTAGAGCGCCATCTGGATCGCGCTCCTCGCCTCGCCTTTTTGCGCGAGCGGAAACCCGTCCATACAGGTTGCCGCCGCGGGGGCTGTTCCCGGCGTGTTCACCAGAATCGCGGGGATGGAGCCTCCGAAGAGCGTTCCCTTGTGAATCCCCAGCAAGAAGGGAATGCCCAGCACGGGCGGCATGAAGAATGAGAAGGGCACCAGGATCGCGGTCGCCATCACGCTGGTGAGCCCTGGAATCGCGCCCACCGTGATGCCCACGAAGACCCCCAGCGCTATCATGGCGATGCCCTGCCACGTGAGCGCCATCGTAACTCCCTGGATTATCTGCTCGAACATACGCGCCCTAACTGAAGAGGCTGCCCTCGGGCAGCGCCAGCTTGAAGGCGAACCAGAAGAAATAGTTCACCACGAGAGGAAACAGAATCGACATCGCCGCGACGTAGCGCCAGTCGCGCGTGCCCATGGACACAACAAGGATTGCGAGAAAAACGGGCGTACTCACCAGAAAGCCGAAATACGCCATAGCCTCGACGTAGACGTAGCAAAGAACGAATACGGCGCTGACTTGCAAGAGCGCCCTTTTGCCCGAAATCACCTGCCCGCCCGCTTCACTCCGCCTGAGAGCCCCGAACAGGAACATTGCGCTCACCAGCCCGAAGGTGACGACGGCGGAGGTAGGAAAGAAGGTAGGCAGGAAAACGGCGTTCGAGACTTCTTCGGGGGGAATGGAGTATTGAATCTGCGTGGGAATGATGTAGAAAAAGCCGATGACGCTATAGAGCATGAAAATGACGGCTGTGTAAATATCGGCTTTTCGCACGTCCGGTCCTCTTCACGGATATGGAACTGGAAGCGTCCTTATTCATGCCGCCTTCGAGGAAGGGGCCTTGAGTACGGGACGCTTCAATCTTTTTGCATCTTCTCTTTGTATGGGAAAAAGACTAGCAAGAATCGGCGCGCGTGTCATCCCGGAACGGGGTTCATAGAAGGGCTTCTGCCAAAATCATCCTCCATTCCCTATTCAATAAAATGTGGGTTAAGCTACTGCAAAATTGCCTTAGCCATTTTTAATTTCTCAGGAGCGTAAATGAGCACAGACCCAACCATCGTATGTCCGCACTGCTCTAAAGAGATCAAACTTACAGAGTCTTTAGCAGCGCCTCTTATTAAAACAGTCCAGAAGGAATACGAGGCAATAATCACGGAGAAAGAAACTGAAGTTTCAAAACGCGAAGATGAAATTCGTGTTCAGCAAAGAGAAGTTAAGCGTGCCCAAAATGCGATTAATGAACAAGTTGCGGAAAAACTAAAAATTGAACGTGCCGCAATTTCAGAGGAAGAAGCTCTAAAGGCGAAACGTGCCACTGCGTCTGACCTAGAAGCGAAAACAAAGGAGTTAGAAGAACTTGAAGAAGTCCTCAAACAACGCGACCGGAAACTGGAAGAAGCACAAAAAGCTCAGGCTGATACCCTCCGCAAACAACGCGAACTTGATGAAGCCAAACGAGAATTAGATTTGACTGTAGAAAAGCGAGTTAGAGATTCCGTTGAGGAAGTGCGACAGAGTACGAAACAAGAAGTAGAAGAAGAACTCAAGCTCACGGTTACAGAAAAGGAAGAGCAGATTTCCTCCATGAAACGTCAAATCGAGGAATTACAAAAAAAAGCAGAGCAAGGCTCCCAGCAGCTACAAGGAGAAGTTCTTGAATTGGAGGTTGAGGCAAGGTTAAACACAAAATTTCCGCTAGATTGCATTGAGCCTGTTCCAAAAGGTGAGTCTGGGGCTGATGTGCTCCAAAAGGTTGTTAGCCCAATGGGTCAAGCTTGCGGCCATATTCTTTGGGAAACAAAAAGGACAAAAAACTGGAACGATGAATGGCTGACAAAGCTCAGAAATGATCAGCGTGCGGCTAAAGCTGAGATTGCCGTTATCGTATCGACCGCATTACCAAAAGATGTAGAAACATTTGGAGAGAGAGACGATGTATGGATAACACAACCGCTTTTTGCAATGCCGCTGGCGATTTGTCTCCGCCAATCTCTAATCGCCATGGCAAATATCCGACAAGCTCAAGTGGGTCAAGAAACTAAAATGGAGATGGTCTACCGATATTTGACAGGGCCAGAATTCAAACACCGAGTAGAAGCAATCGTTGAGAAATTTTCAAATATGCAAGAAGACCTCGATAGAGAACGAAAAACCATGACGAGACTTTGGGCGAAGCGGGAAAAACAAATCGAAGGAGTTATAGAATCAACGGCTGGTATGTATGGAGATCTTCAAGGCATTGCTGGTCGTGAACTTCAAGAAATTGAAAGTTTAGACATACCTCTTCTTGAATCCGGTGTACTCGATAATAATGAGCAATAGTAGAATATGAGCATAATGCGACAACTAAAGACTTGAAATGTTGAATTGTGCAAGTTTTGTGCGTTAGTTTTAGTACGCTGGACAAAACACCTGGTGGTTCGAGATTTCATAATGGTATGTTGAATTTTCTTTAACAATGCCCCGATGAGGAGCCATCCCGTGTCCAGAGTTCCGTTGCTCGAAAGCGAAAGCGCCGAGGGCGAAGTCGCGCGCACTTTCGAAATCCTGAACAACTTTCAGCGCAGGCAGGTCAATTCCACCCGGGCGACGGCGCACTCTCCGTTTCTCGCCCGCATTTTCTATCCCCTCGTCCAGACCCTGATGCGCGAGGGGCTCGGCACCGTGCTGTCTTCCAAGATCAAAGAGATCGCGGTCATCAAGACCAGCCAGATGAACGGATGCAACTACTGACTCGCCCACAACACCGCTCTCGGCCGGGTGCTGGGAATCACGGATGAGCACGTCGCCGCCATAGGCTCGGACGACTACATGGATTCGCCGCTCCTGAGTCCTGAGGAGAAGGCGACCGTCCTGTGGGCCGAACACGTCACGCGCAACACCGCCAAATCAAGAGACGACATAGCCGAGGACGTGCAAGAGCATTTCACGGACGCCGAGTTCGTGGAGCTCACCTTCGTCATCAGCTACTTCAACATGAGAAACCGCTATCATGACTCTCTCAAACTGCCGAACGATGAGATTGAAGTCATTGAGGACGTGGGCCGTCTCCGGCCCGACCCGGCGAAGCTCAAGGCTTATCTGCAGGAAGTTCTCGACAACTGGCCGGACGCCTTCCCCGAACCCAACGAGTAGGAACATCCATGAACCACGTCAAAGAGGAGAACCGATAAATGGACCGAGGAATCTGGGCGGTATGGTACGACCTTCCCGAAGAGGGAGCGGATGAATATATTTCCTGGCTTCATGAGGTGCATATCCCCGAAGCGCTCGGGCGTCCGGGCTACCTGTGGGCGGCGCACGTGAAGAACATCGTCACGCCCGAGCGTGAGGAGCGAATCCGGGGAGTCGTCCACCACACGGACGACGCGAGCGTTCCCACCGGCGTTCAGTACCTGATGCTCTATGGCGCATTGGGCCCCACCGTTTTTCTGGACCCGAGTCCCGAGCAGATGGCGGAGATGATGACGGCGGATGACCGGGAAATGCTCAACCGGCGATTGAACGCGCGATCCTGCGTCTTCATGGAACACAACCGCATCAATGGGCCAGAGTTCAAATCCCGCGCTCCGGGCATCACACCCGGTCCCGGCATCCAGTTCGGGACCTTCAACATCAACGCCGTCGAGAACGAAGACGAGCTCGGGTGCTGGTACGCCCAGGTGCGGATGCCGCGCTTGACGAGCATGGAAGGCTGCGTCGGCGCGCGGAATCTCGTATCGGTCTCGGGTTGGGCGAAGCACGGGATTCTCTATGAGTGGGTATCCCTGGAATCCCTTCAGAAGAATTTCACGACGGAGAAGATACCCCGCTCGCGCCAGGCGGTGAACACCCTCGTCCACGCGCCCAGTTCCCCCAGCGTGGGCGAGCGCATCTGGCCGCCGGCTGGGGATGCATAAAATTAAATATCGATTCCAATTCTAACTAGCCTTCGATGTTTTTTAAAATGAATAATTTAAGGGGATGCCAAATGCTGGAAAACTAATACATGATATGCTTGAGGATGGATCAACAAATTACCGTAATGTGTCAGCCGAGATGCCAATATGACGGTTTCTGACAGTCCAAAGATTTACCACATCGTTCATGTAGACCGCTTGCCATCAATTCTCTCAGAAGAATGCCTGTGGTGCGACGCTGAAGTCATAAACCGAGAAATCACAGGCACTACTATCGGCATGAACAACATTAAGCAGCGACGCTTAACAATGCCGCTAGAAAGTTATCCAAATCTAAATGTTGGTGACTGCGTGCCATTTTATTTCTGCCCGAGATCCGTGATGTTATACTTGATACACAAGGGGAATCACCCAGAATTAGCCTATCGTGACGGACAATCACATATTATCCATCTGGAGGCGGACTTACAGAAAACCGTCCTCTGGGCCGAAGATTCACAGCGGCGATGGGCCTTCACGTTGTCGAATGCAGGCTCATCCTATTTCGAGGATCGTTGCAACCTTACCCAATTGGCAGAAATCAATTGGCCCTCTGTTCGAGCTAGGGATTGGCGTGCATGTAAGGAAGAGAAGCAGGCAGAGTTTCTGATCGAAAAATCATTTCCATGGGAGCTCGTGCAGCGGATTGGCGTACAAAACTTACAAATTCACAAACAAGTAATTACAACTCTTCCAAAGGCCACGCCTCAACCTCTTGTTGAATTCAAGCCGGATTGGTATTATTAATTCAATCAGGAGATGGCAATGATCGAACACAAGACAGGCAACATTCTTGTGGAAGATGTGGAAGCATTGGTCAATACCGTCAACTGCGTGGGCGTGATGGGGCGTGGTATAGCTCTTCAATTCAAAAAAACATTCCCGGAAAATTTCAAGGCATATGCGGACGCCTGTAAACGAAATGAGGTCCAGCCCGGGAGGATGTTCGTCTTCGAAACAGGTCAACTCACCAACCCACGCTACATCATCAACTTCCCCACCAAACGGCATTGGCGCGGGAAAAGTCGTATGGAAGACATTGATGACGGTTTGAAGGCTTTGGCGGAGGAAATCCGAACTCGCGATATTCGTTCGATTGCCCTGCCGCCCCTGGGTAGTGGGCTGGGCGGTTTGAGTTGGCGCGAGGTTCGGCCTCGAATAGAAGCGATGCTGCAAGAATTTAGCGACCTGAGAGCCATCGTATACGAGCCGGGCGGCGGCCCCGCTGAAAATAAACGGACCAACAGATCGAAAGAAGTTCCAAAAATGACACAAGGTCGAGCAGTGTTGGTCAACTTGATGCGCCGCTATCTGGACGGGTTGCTCGATCCGTTTGTAACATTGCTGGAAGTTCACAAACTCATGTACTTCATGCAAATAGCGGGTGAACCACTGAGGCTAAATTTCCGAGAAGGGCCTTATGGTCCATACGCCGAAAACCTGAGGCACGTACTTACCGCAATTGAAGGACATCTAACATCAGGATATGCCGACGGGGGAGACGCTCCCGACAAACAACTGGAACTCGTTCCGGGTGCCGTCGAGGACGCACGTGAATATCTGGAAGCTCATCCTCAAACTCAGTCACACTTCGACAGGGTGTCTGAACTTGTCGATGGATTCGAGTCGTCTTTCGGCCTCGAACTCTTAACAACTACGCACTGGGTTATTCGCAAGGATCATGCCCGAAGCCTGGATGAGGTAGTTGAGACAATCCACTCTTGGAGTGACCGAAAAAAACAATTTTCCAGGCGGCAGATTCAGATTGCGTGCAAAGCTCTATCTGAGCAGGGCTGGCTGGATGAAGATATTGGACTTTGTCAATCCTCATAACCCTCTGCACCAACGCACTTGATCAAAGGTTGCTCCGAACTGCTGGAAGAAGCAATCTGCGGCCTCACGGGAATCACGATAAATCATTCAATCTTGAAAACCGCAATTAACTCCATTTGGGCGCCACGACGGTGTTTTTCAGCCTGCCGAGTCCTTCCACCTCGATTTCCACGACGTCGCCGGGCTTGAGGAACTCGGGGTTCTCCCGCGCGTAGGCCACTCCGCTCGGCGTGCCCGTCATGAGCAGATCGCCTACCTCCAGCGTCGTGCCCAGCGAGAGGACGTGCACTAGGGTCGGAATGTCGTGGATCATGTTTGAGGTGCTGGATTCCTGGCGAAGCTCCCCGTTCACCCAGGTGCGGAGCATGACGTTCATCGGGTCGCCGAAGTACTCCTTCGGCACGATGTAGGGGCCCATGGGACAGTGGGTGTCCATGGATTTTCCCTTCGCCCCCTTGTGCATGCGCTGGCGATCGCGCGCGGGCGTGTCGTTGCCGTTCGTGTAGCCGAAAACGTGGTCGTAGACGTCTTCCTTCTCGATGTTGATCCCCCCGCGCCCGATGACCACGGTGAGTTCCCCCTCATAATCCAGCGCTTCGGTGACGCGGTGATGGATGATGCCGCCCTGGTGGGGGAGCAGCGTTGTGTGGGGTTTCGAGAACAGGACGGGATGATCCACATAAACCGAATCGCGCGCCAGTGTCTTCGCGCCTACGCCTTCCTGCCCGTGTTCATGGTAATTCACCCCCTGGCAATTCACGTTTTTTGGCGGGTAGGGGATGGGCGGCAGATACCTCACCTCCCCCTCGGGCAGAAAACACCCCGCACCCTCTTGCGCTTCCCTGAGCTTCGGGGCTTCGGCGAGCATCTCCTCTAGGACGGGGCGCAGCCTCGGCCACTGGACGATTAAGCCAATCATCGTCGAGGGGAACGGCTCTCCCGGACGGAAACGGGCCGACAGAAGAGGCAGATCTACCACCGTATCTTCTCCTGCCAGCGCACCGATGCTCCCGCCTCCCCAGGCGGTGCTATACGATAACAACTTCATTCACTATCTCCCGGGAATCCCCCAAAATCGTCATTCATCCAGCACGGCGACCGCCCGTATCGGCCCTCCCGAGCCGTTCCTGATTTTCAGGGGAAAACCGATGAAGCGGAAAAGACCCTTGCCGATCAACTCCTCTAGATTGCACAAGCTCTCCATGTGGGTGATGCTGAGCTCGGCGCAAGCCCTGTGCACGTCGCTGTTTACGCTGCCCTCGGGACCCGGACGCATGGAATCAATCCCGAAAGTGACGGCCCCGGCGCGGGCGAGCCACTCCGTAGCGGCGCGGTTCACGCCGGGGTTGTCGGTGTAGTAGGCGGGACCCGGATAGGTGCGGGCATGATGCCCGGTGCACAGGAGCACGGTGCCGCCCCTTGGAACCGGGACGCCCGCTTCCTGTGCCGCGGCCTCCATCTCCGAAACGCCGATCTCGGCCTTGGGGGGGATGTGCCTGAAATCGAGGCATATCCCCATGACATAACACTTCTCGAGCGGGAATTCGTCGATGCCGAACGCGCCGGGCGATTCGTCGAAATGCCGTGGCGCGTCCAGATGCGTCGTTCCGTGGTCGGACATCGAAAAATACATGGATGTGCTTCCACTCGCTCCGCCCGACATCTCGCGCCGTTCCTCGTGCGTGACCCACGTTCCCACGACCGTCGGCGGGTGGGAGGGATAGGAGGGGGAACGGTGGAATATCTCGCGGCTCAAATCGATGAGTCTCATCTTTCTCCTCACACCTTAATTCATTCAATAAACGCAAGACGCTCGAAGAGTTCGCCCGCGTATACTCTCATCCCTTCAGAAGCGGGAAGAGAGACATCACGGCATTCTCGCATGACGGCTCGCCTGGCGGAAAGAATCTCCGGAACCCGGATGACTCGGCCCGAGTCAATACGTGAGTTTCGAGAACCCCTCGAACAGATGCGCGAGGAATTTCTCGGACTGGAGAACGCCCGATACCTGCGCGTATTCGTTTGCCGCGTGTTTTCGCATCGCGTTGCACGGTAGCCCGCCGATCCAGGGCACGCCCAGCTCCTCCGTCCACAATGCCACGGGCATCCCCGCGGGGTGCACGGGCCAGACTTCCGGATCCGCGCCCATGTCCGCATGGGCCTTCAGGAAACTCTGGATCAGCGGATGCTCCAGCGGCGTTCCGCCGCCCGCGTAGTGGTTGTTCACGACGAACTCGACGTCGCCGTAGCCGCCCTCGGCCAGGATGTTGCGGACGTTCTCGATGCGCTCGTCGGGGTCCTCGCCCGGCTGGAAGCGCATGTTCACCACGGCCTGGGCTTCGGAGGGAATGCTGACCTTCACGGATTTCCCCTCGCCCACGAATCCCGCATGGAGACCAGTTAAGGTGAATTCCGCCTTGAACAGATGCGAGCGGACGGCGGCGTGGAAATCATCCTGCCGGAAGCGCTTGACGCCCAGGCTCTGCTTCATCCTTTCGGGGTCCATGCGCGCGGCGAGCTTTCGGCACAGTTCTTCTTCGGCCTCGCTCGGCGTCCATCCCTCGCCATTTTGGTAAATCTCTTCCAGTCTCGCCTGCAGATAAGCGATTGCCTCCACGATGTGCTCAGCCGGATTGGCTATCCAGTTGCAGTTGAGCGCATGTATCTCGTTGCCCACCGGCCCGCCCCACTCCCCGGGACGGCAGAACAGCCTGCCCATCAGGTTGCCCTTGAGACCCAGCGGGACGATGGGCGTACCGTCGATCTGCCCCATCGGGCAGAGCCAGTAGGCCGCGTTCGCCTTCTGCATCTTCTCCTTGTAGCGCGGGAAGAAATCCTTGATGCCGCCGCTTCCGAGTTCGGACGCCTCGTGAACGAACATCAGGTTGAGCGGGAGCTTCTCCCCTGCGGCGCGCGCCGCGTATACCGTGTTCATCACGCAGGCGATGCCGGTCTTCATATCTTCCGCTCCCCGGCCCACGATGCAGGGCCCGAGGCCTCCCAGTTCCTGAATCTGGGGATCGAAGGGAGGATTGATCCAGTTGGGTTCTTCCGCCGGCGTCACGTCGTAGAGGCCGTGGCAGAGCAGCGTTCGCTCAGCCCCTTCGTCTATCAGGCCGTAGACGACGGGGAACTCCGCCGTTTCCACCACCTCCGCCTCTCCGCCGACCTCGATGATCTCATCGGCCAGCATCCGCGCCATCTCATCGTTTCCGAGGTTGAGCGCGGAGACGCTCGGCTGGCGTATGTATTTCAGGAGACGCTCGATGTGGGCGGATTCGAAATCCGCCTCGATTTGCGCGATTACCCGTTCGACATCCATCGGAAAACCTCCTCACCCCCTGTGGAGGATATACGGGATTTCAGGGAATCATGAGACCGAGCAGCGGGCCGTGCTGCTGCGCTCCGTACACGTCGCGATCACCCGGTGCGCCCGAAGTCGGCCCCTTCCTCGGAATGGTGATCTTGATGGCGTTGGCCGCGTCGAAATGGACGATCTTCACGTCCTCGGGCGCCATCTCGTAGAGTTCTGAAACCACGCCCGGCGTGAGCGCCTCGCTGTCGGCCACCCGCCTGTAGGTCGGCTCATCGGCGAACAGCAGATCGAGCGTGATGTGCAGTGGGCCTGCGTTCTTGCTTCGCAGCACCTCGGCGAGGTCGTAGAGCCGCTCCACGCTCAGCCCACCTGCGCGAATTCGACCTCGAAGGGCGCGGCGGCGTCTTCGAGCTCCACGAGGTGATAGATGTGGAACTCATACACCGGCCCTCCCTCGAAATCAGACGGCGAGAACGGGAAGGCGAGGTTCCCGGCGGTGGCCTTTCGGCCTTGGAAGCCCGAGTGCAAAAACGTGCTCCGCGTGAGGGAGAGCACCGCGTTCGCCGTCGTCTGATCTTTCGCGATGGCCTCCATCACAACGCCGACCTCCTGGGGATCGCCCGGCCCATCCGCTGAGGGCCGGCCCATCACGCCGTCGCGCCCGTAGAAGATGAAGCGCAGTTCATAATCCTCGGGCGATAGCGTGCCCCGCACCATGTCTGCCACGGTGTTCTTCACGTTCGCCTCCACCTCGTCGAGACTCGCTATCAGCCGCGGGTCCGTCATCCCGGCGACGGCGATGGTGCGGTATCCCCTGAGACGCACGCCTTCAATCTTGATGGTGGGGGTCTCCGCTTGCACGAAGCGGCTGCCGCTCACCCGCACGCGGCGCTCGCTCAGTTGTTCGAACTCGGAGTCTTTGAGGTCGATCATCCCTTCGGGTTCATAGAACAGATAAGGGTCGGGCTGTTCGTACATCATGTGAGCCGCCACGGAGTTGGGCGTCACCCGCATCCCCTCGTTCATCGGTTCGAGCACAAAATGATCCTCGCGCAGCGTGCCCAGAATGCAGTCGTTCGCCCCGATGGGGAGAGCGCACTGCGCGCCGCACTCGATGATCTTCGCCATGTGGAAGGCTAATCCTAAGTCGTAACCGCGCATCGCGGCGTAGGAAGTATAGATGGCCGTGTCGCAGGAGCGTCCGGCGAGAACGACATCCGCACCGCCCTCCAGAGCCGTCATGAAAGGCGCAAGCCCCATCTGGCCCACGATGCGTACGCTCTCGTCCACCATCTCCTCGGTGAGCTCGGGGAGCTTGCCCAGGGTGCGCGTTCTCTTCTCCCGCACGGCGCGCTTCACGAACTCCTTGTCCATTTCGGAGCGGATCACCGCGAGCTTGAAACGGTGCCCGTCGCGCTTCGCCAGCTCGTACATCGTGTCGAGTACGCTGTCCACGTGGGGATTTCCGCCCGCCGTTCCGGCGGAGCCGATGATGTAGGGGATCTTCTTCTTTCTGGCGGCGGCCAGTGAAAAGCCCAGGTCGCGGCGAATCTGTTCGCGCTTGGTGAGCTGATCGCCGCTGCCGAGGTAGTAGGGACCCGCGTCGGTGGAGCCGTTGTCCGCACCCATGATGTGCGGGTCGCGGGCGAGGCCGTTATCGAGAGAGGCTTTGGGGAACCCGTAGCCGAGATTGCCGCAAACGGACAATACCCTGAGTTCATCCATGCGAGACTCCTGAAGCATTTTGAATGGAATATACTCGAAACCTACATGATCGCACCTGCCCGGTAAACGCTGTGAAATACAAATTCAGCGGCGTTTACGGCTGGACCCGCAGCCGCTCGGGCTCGATGATGGCCTCCACCGTTATCTCTATCATCGCGTCGGGAGGACCGAGGCGGGATATCTCGATCAGCGTGCTGGCCGGACGAACGTCCTTGAAGTATTTGAAGCGCTCATCCGAGTGCTTGTAGTACTCCATGATGTCGGTCACGTAAGTCGTGGAGCTGACGATATCGTTGAACGTCGCGCCCGCGTGGGCCAGACCCTTGCCGATGTTCTCGCAGGTCACCCGTATCTGGGTGCGCATGTCGCCGACGCCTTGCACTTCGCCGCTCGGCTTTCGGGGCACCTGGCCGGAGAGATAGACGTGGGCGTGATCCGATCCATGAATCGTCACTACGGGCACGTAGAGCAACACTCCGTTTTCCACGCGGGACCACATATCGTCGGGCTGCATGAACTGTCTCTGGATCATCTTGTCGTTCCTCTCTGGTTTTCGTTTAATCCGTCACCCATGCGGGTCCGCCGTCTGACTGACCCGTGAGCCTGGCCAGCGTCTCGGCCACTTTTCTTTCACATTCGAGAAATTCCACCGAAAGCGCATCGCGCGGACGCGGCAGGTCGATCTTGATCTCTTCCGCTATCCGCCCCGGACGAGGTGACATCAGGAGCACCCTGTCGGAGAGATAGGCCGCCTCGCGGACGCTGTGCGTCACGAAGAGGACGGTCTTGTGCGTTTCCATCCACACCTGCACGAGAAGTTGCTGGAGGCTCGAGCGTGTCTGGGCGTCGAGAGCGCCGAAGGGCTCGTCCATGAGCATCACCTCGGGGTCGAAGGCCAGCGCGCGCGCGATGCCCACCCGCTGCTTCATTCCGCCCGAAAGACGGTAGGGATAGATGTTCTTGAATCCCTGAAGCTCCACCAGCCCCAGAAGACGCTCGACGACGGGGTCCCGCTCGGTTTTCGGGATTCCCTTCATGCGCATGCCGAAGCGGACGTTGCCAGAGACCGTCAGCCAGGGGAAAACGGCGAACTCCTGGAACACGACGCCGCGGTCGAAACCCGTGCCGTCGATGTGGTGATCGTCCAGGACGACATCGCCCGAGGTTTTCTCATACAGGCCCGCCACTATCATCAAAAGCGTGCTCTTGCCGCATCCGCTGGGACCGATCAGGGTAACGAACTCACCCGCGCGCACATCGAAGTTCACCCCTTCGAGAGCGGTGATGTCCGTGGTCCTCCCCCACCCCTCGTCAATGGTGAAGATTTTTCCCAAATCCTTGACCTGCAGTTTTACAGGGCCTTGAATCGCCAAAACACTCTCCTATCTGCGCGTTATTCGCGCAGCGTTCCCCAACGCTGAACCGTGGTCAACTCGATGCTCCGCAAGAAAACACGCTCTACGATCACGCCCAGGATGCCGACGACCACAACGCCCCCGTACATCATATCCGCCGCCAGGAAATCCCGTGCCGAGAAAATCCGGAAACCAAGTCCCGCCTCGAGGGCGACTATCATCTCGCCGGTCACGACGATGCGCCACGCGCGGCTGAACGCAATCCGGTAGCCCGCGATGAGGCTCGGCATCGCGCCCGGAACCATCACCTGAAAGAAAAGCGTCATGCCCTTTGCGCCCATGGCCCTGCCCGCGCGGATGAGGGACGCATCCACGGTTTTCACCCCCGTCCAGGCGCTCACCATGACGGTGATCATGCCCTCGAACCAGAGCACGGAGATGAGGGTGAAATCACTCAGCCCGAACCACAGGATGACGATGGGAAACAGCGCGAGACCCGGCACGGCCAGAAAAAAGTACATCGGCGGCGCGAGAGCCCGCTCCACCGTCTTGTTCATTCCCATCACCAGCCCGACCAGGGTTCCCGAAACGATGGCGAGGGCCGCCCCGACCAGGAGCCGGTAGAGTGAAACGTAGATGTCGAGCCAGAGGATGCCGGACTTCGCCTGCTTCACCATCGTGAACCAGATGACTTCCAGAGGCGGAAAAAGGACGGGATGAAGCGTTCCCGAATGCGCGAGCAACTCCCAGAAGATGAGCAATCCGATGAGAGGCGCCGTCATCTGAAAGAACGCTTTGCCGGAGTTTCGGAAAACCACGTTCCAGTTCGGAGGCCCGAGTTTTCTCTCTGTCTCCGGCGCTGCTCCGGGCTGAGTTTGCGCTTTGTCGGCTGACGCCACAGAAAATTCCTTTCTCAGCTTCCGAGAGCCGTTATTCGTCCGCTTCCGAGAGCTTCTATTTGTCCGGGCTCGGGCAGGTTCGCATAGGGGTCCGGCGCGATGGCGGAGGCGTCACGCTCCCGCATGCACAGATCCAGCGCTGCGAGGGCGAACATTTTTGTCGTGTCCACCAGCGCGTCGACGTGGATGTGCTCGCCGATATCGGCGTTCCAGCCGTAATCGGCATCAAACGTCCGGCCCGCCAATCCGTATGTGATGGTCTGGATGCCGTAGCGGTTCATGTGGGCGGCGTCCAGATAGGAAGTCTTTACGATGATGTTGGGCTTCTCTCCCACGATCTGCTCGTGCGCCTGGATCATCGCTTTGGAAGGAAGCGAATCCACGGGAATGCCCGAGGGCGGATGCGAGGAGAATACCTCGACCCTGGCGCCGACGTCGGGCTGCTCCTGGTTGACCCGTTCGATGACTCCCTTGAATTCCGCCTGCACGTCCTGAATCGTCTGCCCCGGAACCAGGCGGACGTCCACGTAGAGACGGCACTCGATGGGCGAGCGCGCACAGCGGTAGGGCCACCCGCCCTCGATGGCGGCCATGTTCACGTGGGGGCGCTCCCCCAGGAATTCATTGCGGCCCCGGTACTCGGGAATCCACTTCCTGATGGCCGCCTGGACCCGCTCCATGCGCTCGATGGCGCTGGCGGTGTAGTCGCCGTAGCACGTATGGCCCATCGACCCCCGCGTGATGACCTTGAACCAGATCGTACCTCCGTGCCAGGGCGCGACCTGCATGCCGGTCGGCTCGCCGAGAATACAAAAATCCGTCAGGTAACCATGAGATATAAGATGCCGTGTGCCGACGCCGTAGCCGTCGTAGAGCACGTCCTGGTACTGGTCGATCCGGTTTTTCTCGATCTCTCCCGCCACGGAGGCGAGGACGATGTCGCCCTTGAGCTTCACGCCCGCGTCAGTGAGGGCCTTCGCCGCGCCGAGATAGGAGACGTCGGCGCTTTTCATGTTCGCCGCGCCGTTTCCGATGATCCAGTCCCCCTCGCGAATCGCCTTGTTCTTGTAGCCCGGCTGGGTGAGTTCAGGCTCCTCGCCGGAATAGGAGGTATCCAGATGGCCGTTGAACATCAGCGAATAGCCGCCGCCTGTGCCCGGCGAGATGCCGACCGCGTTGTAGCGGCCCTCGGCCACCTTTTGCAGATGCGACTCGTAGCCGGCCTCCTCGTACTTCGCGTGCATATAGCGGGCCGCTTCCTCCTCGTAGCCGGTGGGACTGGGTATGTCCACGAGTTCCATGGTGGTTTTTATCAGAAATTCCTCATCTACCGCGGCGACGACTTTCTTTTGAAGCTCATCCATGATTCGCGATTCTCCTCGACTCGTTTGATACGCGCGCAAATCCCCTCACGCCCATCCGGGAGGATGAACAATCCTTCCGGATGGGCAGGGGGAAAAGTGTTCCGGTATACCTCTCGCCTTACTTCATCAACCCGAAGTAGGCGTTCTCCACCAACTGGGTGTCGATGTGCTTGGTCACGTCGATGCGCTTGGGCAGCTTGCCCTTCTTCACGCTGACGTCCACGCCGTCCTGCACTTCTCGGATGTCTCTGTGCGTGATCATCGCGCGGTCCCAACGCATGAACCTGTAGAGATTGCTCTTCACTTTCTTGAGGTCGAAGTCGAAGCCCTGGCTCTTCCAGAACTCCTGCACTATCTTCGTGGACTCATCCCTGTTGCGGTTCAGGAAACGCATCGCGCGAACGTGGGCGTTCATGAAACGCTGCGCGCCGTCGGGGTTTTTCTTCTTGATGTAGGACCACGAACTCGTCAGGAAGACCGGTGAGGTGTAGCCCAGCAGATCGTCATACTCCTTCGGTCCCATGACCATCCGGCCCAGGCCCTTGTCGACGATAATCGAACCCCAGGGCTCCCAGGTCAGCCCCGCATCCAGCGCGCCGGTCTCGAAGGCGGCGGGCAGCGAACCGGTTTTCGTGTTGCGGATCTTGAAGTCCTTGTCCGACAAACCGATGCGCGAGAGATACGTCATCCAGGTGGCCCAGGTGCCCGTACCCATCTGCGCGCCCACGGTCTTGCCCTTGAGGTCCATGACCGACTTGGTGGTCTTGTCCTTCACGGGCACGAGCACCATGTTCTGGTTCCCGTAGCGGTTGAGCGCGATGCCCACGACGTCCAGTCCACGCGCCGCGATTTGACCCACGCGGGAGCCGCGCGTGCTGATGATGTCGGCGGTGCCGCCGATGAGCGCGTCAATCAGCGCGCGGGGGCTCGTGACCCGGCGCTTCACGTTGACTCCCTCGGCTTTGTAATAGCCCTTCTTTTCAGCGATGTATGGGATAGCCGCGTGCGAAGTGTTGTCGTGAATCAGGTTGATGACGCCTTTCGCGGCCAGCGCACTCGAGGCCATACCCAATACGACGAACGTTGCGATTAAAACCAAACCGAACCTTTTCATCTTATCTTCCTCCACGTTTGAGAGAACCAGTTGCCTCAACTACGTTAACCAAAGATAAAACGATCAGAACCGGTGAGTAGCGCCTTTTACTCTCTCGCCGGGTGAAATATGGCCAGCAGCTTTACGTCCTTTTCCCCTCCCGTCATGCTGCGGTGCATCGTCTTGCGAGGCAGGAAGATGCAGTCGCCGCCCCGAAACTCGATGCTCCCATCCTTCAGTTCGTACCGACCTTCGCCTTCAATAATGTAGATGAGTTCGTCTTCTTCGTGATCGTGCCAGTCATGGGTCTCGCCGGGGCGAAACACCGTGAGCCAGGCGTCGACGTTCCAGCCGTGGTCCTCCCGCGAAGTCATCCGCCAGGCTTGCGCACCACCGTCGAGCACCTTGTGCTTCCGGGTTTCGGGCCGTATCAGGCAGGCTTCGCGGTCGCTCAATTCCCGTCTCTCCAAACACTTGCCCTGCGCGCGAGATGGAAATGCCGTGTATGAAATTGAATGATATACAGAAATGCTATGCGCTTATGCAGCTAATGTCAATCGCGCGAGGGGTGGTTGGCTATCACGGAGCCATGTAAGGACGTAGCCCGAAACGTAGAGGGAACTCCTATCCTCAGGTCTTCTTCCCCTTGCGTCCCCTGCGGAAGATGCCGTCGTAGAAGGTGAACACGGAGACGATCATCAACAGGGTGCCGATGGGGCTCGTGAGGAAATACCAGAACGGCTTGTTCTCGAAGGTGATCAGCGCGCGGCGCAGATTCTCGTCCGCCAGCGATCCCAGGATGACGGCCAGAACCATGGGCGCCAGCGGAAGGCCGAGGCTCCTGAGCGCGTAGCCGACGAAGCCTGAAGCCAGCATCACGTAGACGTCGAACATGCTCAGGCGCACCGCGTACGCCCCCAGGATGCAGATGGGGATGATGATGGGCATCAGCAAGGTGCGCGGCAGGCTGTAGAGCTTGACCGCCGGCTTCACCAGCAGGAGGCCGAACACGTACATCAGGAAGTTCGCCACGATGAGCGCCCCGTAGATGAAATAGACGAGGCCCGGGTTTTCGATGTTGATGGTCGGGCCCATTATCACGTGCTTGAGTTCCAGGGCCGCCATGAAGGCGGCGGCGGGCGGGCTGCCCGGAATCCCCAGCGTGAGCGTGGGGAGGATGGTGCCGCCGATGCACGCGTTGTTCGCCACCTCTCCGCAAACGATGCCCTCGTAGCTCCCCTTGCCGAATTTTTCCCTCTCCTCCGGGCTGGCGCGGCGCTTGCCCACATCGTAGGCCACGAAGGCGGCGATGTTCCCGCCCGCGCCTGGAATGGCGCCTATCACCGTGCCGATGATGCCCGAGCGTACCGAGGAGCGCGCGTAGCGCCACAGCATGGAGAAGGGGGGAATCACCCGGCCGACCTTCTCGGGGATCGCGGATGGTTCTTTCTGGGGCAGCACCCAGAGGACCTCGGTCAGGCCGAAAAAGCCGATGATGACCGGAATGTAGCTGATTCCGTCTTCGAGCAGCACGCTCCCGAACGTGAAGCGCGGAACGCCGTATATGTTGTCGAGTCCGACGAAAGCGATGAGAAGCCCCAGCCAGCCGGATATCCAACCCTTGATGGGCGCCTCGCCCGAGGTGAGCGTCCCGCAAATGGCGATCCCCCAAAGCGCCAGGAGGAACATCTCCCACGAGCGGAACTGCAAGGCGATGAGCAGGATGAGGGGGATGAACACCACCAGAATCAGGATGCCCACCCAGTTGCCGAGAAATGAGGCCACCAGCGCGGTGCCGAGCGCCAGCCCGCCCTCGCCTCTTTGGGCGAGCGGGTGGCCCTCGATCATGGTGGGAACGGCCGCGGGCGTGCCGGGAATGTTGATGAGCACCGCCGTAATCGAACCGCCGAAGACGCTCGCCGTATAAACGCCCAAAAGAAACATGATGGCCACGTCCTGGCTCATCTGGGTGGAGAGACCGATGAGGAGCACCATGGACATGGTCGTCGAGATGCCCGGCATCGACCCCCAGAGCAGTCCAAGAACGGTGCCCAGGATGCAGAAGAACACCAGATACGGGTTTAAGGCGTGGATGAGTTGATCGATGAAAAACACGGCCTACCCCGAACCCGGCAGCGGAATGCGGAAGCCGTAGCGGAACGCGGCGGCCAGAACGAGCGTCGAAATCGCGGATACGATAAGGCACTGCGTAAAGGACTTCGGCCAGAAGATGCGCAGGGCGATCGCCAGCATTGGAATGGTCACGGCCTCGAAGCTGCTGAATCCGAGCCGAAAACCTCCAATCATCAACGGGATCGTAACGATGAACGTCACCCAGTCGAGGAGCACCACGTATACGACCACCAGGCCCATCAGGACGAGCGCCCACTGGTTCTCGTAGTCGGCGAAATACCTCCCCAGTAATTCTCCGGGCGAGAGGTTCAATTCCGACCCGCCACCGCGCTTGAGCGCGCCGAATCCCAAACCGATGGACATGGCCAGCAGACTCAGGCCCGTAAGGATGGGCATGAAGCCGGGAGCGGTGAAGATGTTGTTCTCGGGATTGGGCATGAGCAGCCCGAGGATAATAGCGAGAATCGCAACAACGCCCACAAGGGTCGCCATCGCCAGGTCCCTGCCAGGAGTGACGACATCTCCCCCTTCCCCGGAAAGCAGATTCGAGGCGGCGGTGTCTTCGGGTTCATCCGCGGGCGGATGCGTCTTGCGGTCATCGTCGTTCGAGGAAACCATGCAACTCTCTCGGCATAGAACAAAATCAATGAATACGGCCTCCCCGAGCAGGCCGCCTCATCTCCAAGGCGGCCCGCTCGGGGCAGGCATTGCGCGATGAGCCTTCTAGCTCATATGCGAGGCTTATAGCCCTTCGGCGGCCACCAGGCGTCGAAATCTTTGGGTTCGGGAAGCCCGAGTTCCTTGGGTCCGCGCACCTTTTTGCCGATGTGCTTCTGCAGCTTGAGCAGCGTCGCAGCGCTCAGGCACTCGAGCTGCGCGGCCCGGCGATCGGCTGCCTCCCCCACGCGGACGTCGATCTGGAAGTACTTGCGCGTGGCGATTTTCCCGAAGGCCTCGGACTTCGCAGCCGCGGTCCAGACCGGCTTGATCTTGTTGAGCACGTCGACGGGCGTCTCCCGCCTCAGGGCGATGCTGTACATCCCGCCCATCGGTAACAGGGCCTTGAGCGCGGGTATGAAATTGGCGATGTTGTAAGCCTTGCCGTAACCCGGGATGTCCAGATCCTTCGGCCCCGTGTGCATGAGGTTTCTCAGTTTGCCGGCGCGCAGGAACTCGACGTGCTCGTGCACGCCGCCGCCTGCGATGTCCACCTCGCCCTGAAGGCCCGCGACGGTTGCGGGTTTTCCGCCCTTGTAGGGTACGAAGCGCAATTCGATGCCCGCTGCGTCCGCGACGGTGGCGCCCACCTCGTGCCAGATGCTGCCCACGCCCGAAGTCGAGATGGTGAGCTTGCCGGATTTCTTTTTGGCAGCGGCGACCACGTCATTGAAGGTCTTGAAGGGCGAGTCGGGCCGCACAGACCAGCTCGCGAGCGAAGCAGCCGCCGCGAAGTGCTGCCAGTCCACCCACGCCGCCGAATCCGTGTATCCCATCGGCCTGACGAACTTGTTGTAGTTCCCGGCGCCCAGCCAGGTGTAGCCGTCAGCCGCCTTGTTGAGCACGTAACGGGTGGCCACGCCTCCCACGGACCCCGGGCGGTTGATGACATTGACGGGCCAGCCGGTGGTGCGGGCCATCTCGCCGCACAGGGTGCGGATGACGGTGTCCGTACCGCCGCCGGCGGCGTACATCACCACCCCCGTGATGGGGCGCGCGGGCCATTTCGCGGCGTCCGCCTTTCTGGACGTGAACACCATGGGCGCCACGGCTGCGGCGCCGGCGACCCCAAGGGTCCGGATGAAGCTCCTGCGCGTAAGATCGGATGATTCGGGAATGATGATTTTGGGATGCTCATGAGACTCCTGCTTGGACATGATGCTCTCCTCTTGTAGAAAAAAAACGACCGCTCCAGAGTAAACGGCGGCCAACCACAAACCCGTCTGGCGTTCGTTCCATCCAGAATCTCTTCATACATTTTTTTGACTGGATTCAATCCTAGCACGAAATACGGATGACGCCAAATTTTCATTGGAGACTCCCCCAAAGCCCGCCTTTCGCACGTGGAGGTTTCGTGTAGAATCGCGTCATTCGGAGAAACAGGGCAGGGCCGTTCATCCAATCGTAACGCGCACAACACCTAATCGTATTCCGGGTGTGATAAAATGCCGGGAATGCGAAAATCAGATGAATTCCATCTCACCAGAAGGAAGCGTAAACCATGAGACTAGGCGTATTGACGGGGGGCGGGGACTGCCCCGGCCTGAACGCGGTCATCCGCGCGGTGACTGCTTCGAATTTTCATCGCGGGAGCCATACGCTGGGTATCCGCCGGGGCTGGCGCGGCTTGGTGGAAGGAGATTTCGTCGAAATCACGGGCCCGATGATCTCCGGCATCCTCGACAAGGGGGGGACCATTCTGGGTTCCTCGAGGACGAACCCCACCAAAGACCCGGCCATGCTCGAGAAGCTCAAGGAAAACTGGCGCGCCTCGCGCATCGACGGTCTCATCGCCATCGGGGGGGATGACACGCTGAGCGTCGCCGCCTATCTGAGTAAAGAAGGCATGAACGTCATCAGTGTGCCCAAGACCATCGACAACGACATCGGCTTCACGGACTACTCGTTCGGCTTCCACACAGCTGTCGGCGTCATCACCGACGCCATCGACCGCCTGCGCACCACGGCGGAGGCGCACGACCGCGTCATCATCCTCGAAGTCATGGGACGCCACTCGGGATGGCTCGCCACCTATGCGGGCATCGCCGGGGGTGCGGACCTCATTCTTGTGCCGGAGCGGCCCTTCAACATCGAAGAAGTCGTCGAGGTGCTCAAGGCGCGCTTCGCGCGCGGGCGCAACTTCGCCAACGTGGTCGTTGCCGAGGGAGCGAAGCCCGAGGGAATCGAGAACTACATCACGCGGAGCCAGGAGGTGGATGAGTTCGGTCACGTGCAACTCGGCGGCGTCGGCGAATACCTCGCACAGGAAATCGGGGACCGCATGAACGTGGATACGCGCGCCGTCATCCTCGGGCACATCCAGCGCGGGGGTTCTCCCGTACCCTACGACAGGGTGCTGGCGACGCGCCTGGGCGTGCGGGCGAGCGAACTCGCGCACGAGGGAACCTGGGGCGTCATGGCCGCGCTGCAGGGGCGCGACATCAATCCGGTGCCTTTGGAAGACGTCCTCGGCAAGGTGAACACCCTGCGGGAGGACTTCTTCGACGCCGCCGAGCTGTTCTTCGGCTAGTTTTCCGCGCAACTCCCCTTCAACCCTCCACGCGCGCGCCGGTGTCGCCGTCGAAGGGGTGGGCGTTTTCCATCTCGAAGAACACCCGGATGCGTTCTCCCACCCGGGCGCGGAAATGGCCTTCTTCCTTGACGGTGAGGACCTCTCCGCCCAGGTCCAGGGCGACGAAAGTGTCCGACCCCAAAGGCTCGACGAGCTCCACCCGGCCCTCGGCGGAGACGAGGCGCGCCCCGCCCTCGCGAAAGCCCATATGCTCGGGGCGGAAGCCGAGGGTGTAGGCGTCTCCTTCCCGGCAGCCCTCCGGCAGGGGGAAGCGCAGGGCGCCCGCATCGAGTTCAAGACGGCCCTCCGATTGGTGTGCGCGGCCCTCGATGAAGTTCATGGCCGGGCTCCCCAGAAACCCCGCCACGAAGCGGTTGACGGGGCGGTCGTAGAGTTCGATGGGCGGCCCCACCTGCAGGATTTTCCCCAGGTCCATGACGACGATGCGGTCGCCCATCGTCATCGCCTCGGTCTGGTCGTGGGTGACGTAGATGGAGGTCGTGCCCAGGCGGCGCTGGAGTTTCCGTATCTCGGCCCGGGCCGTGACGCGGAGCTTGGCGTCGAGGTTGCTGAGCGGCTCGTCGAAGAGAAAGGCGACCGGGTCGCGCACGATGGCCCGGCAGACCGCCACGCGCTGCCGCTGGCCGCCCGAGAGCTGGCGGGGCTTGCGGTGGAGGAGGTCTTCCAGCCCCATGAGGGCGGCGGCCTCCTTGACGCGGCGGTCGATGTCGCCCGCGGAAATCCGCCGGACGCGCAGGCCGAATGCCATGTTCTCGTAGACCGTCATGTGGGGGTAGAGGGCGTAGTTCTGGAACACCATGGCCATGTTGCGGTCCTTGGCGGGAATCTCGTTCACGCGCTCGCCAGATACGCGGATCTCGCCGTCGGTGGGAAACTCCAGCCCGGCCACCATGCGCAGCGTCGTCGTCTTCCCGCAGCCCGAAGGCCCCACCAGGACGAGGAACTCCCCCTCGGCGACTTCGAGGTCGATCCCGTCCACGGCGCGCACGCTGCCGAAGTGCTTGCTCAGGTTCTCGATACTGACGGTGCCCAAGCCGGTTCCTCCTACTTCACCGCTCCGGCCGTTAGGGCGCGGATGAGGTAGCGCTGCATGAAAAAGCCCACGAGCAGGGCGGGCAGCATGATGAGCGTCGCCAGGGTGGACATGTCCTGCCAGAAGACCTGCATCTCGCCCATGGTCTCCGCCAGCCGGACGGGGATGGTGCGCGCGTGCACGTTCGTCAGCATGAACGCGAACATGAACTCGTTCCAGGCGAGCAGGAAGACGAAGATGGAGGTCGCGGCGATGCCTGAGGACGCGAGGGGGAAGGTCACTTTCGCCAGGGTGCGCAGCGCGCCGCAGCCGTCGAGCGCAGCGGCCTCTTCGAGTTCCTTGGGGATGCCGTCGAAAAACGCCTTCATCAGCCAGGTGCCGAAGGGGATGTTGAGGGCGGTGTAGATGAGGATCAGGATGAGCCGCGTGTCGAGTATCTGGAGGTAGCGGAACAGCAGGTAGAGCGGCACCACCGCGGTGACGGGCGGCAGGAGGCGCGTGGCCAGCATGAAGAAGAGAAGATAGTTCGACGCCCGGAAGCGGTAGCGGGAGAACGCGTAGGCCGCAAGCGAGGAGACCAGCAGGGTGAGAAAGGTCGTCACCACCGCGATCAAAGTGCTGTTCCAGATGAACCGCAGCGCCGATTCGTTTCCGAAGCCCAGGAACTTCCAGTACGAGGAGAAATCCGGGCTCACGAAGAGCGTGGGCGGAATGCTGAATATGGCGGTCTCGTTCTTCACCGAGGTGAGCATGATCCAGACGATGGGGAACAGGCTGAACGCGAGCAGCACCAGCATCGCCCCGCGCGCCGCCGGGAAGGAGGGAATACCCGGCCCGATCTGTTCTTCGCCCCGCGCCATCGCCTAGCCGTCCCTGTCCTGGATAAGCCGCAGGTAGGCGAACGCAATCCCCGCGCCCAGCACGAGGAGGACGACCGAGGTGGCCGCCGCGTTGCCCACGTCGAAATAGCGGAAATAAATGCGCTGAATATACAGGCCGTACGGCATGGTGGACGTGCCGGGCCCTCCCTCGGTGAGTATGTAGGGAATGTCGAACACCCGCAGCTTGAAGATGGTCTGGAAGAGCAGCGCCACCACCAGCGGGGGAAGGATGAGCGGGAAGGTGATCCGCCGGAACACCTGCACCCGGTTCGCGCCGTCCACGTGGGCGGCCTCGAACACCTCGTTGGGCAGGGCCGTGATGCCGGCCAGGAGGATCATGGTGACGAAGGGCGTCGAACGCCAGACCTCGCAGATCACGATGGCCCAGAAGGCGGGGCCGGTCTCGGCGAGCCAGTTCACCTTGGCGATTCCCACGAGGGTGATGAGGAAGTTCACGATGCCGATGTCGCGGTCCCACATGAGCCGCCAGCCGAGGCCCACCGCGATGGGGGCGACCATGTAGGGGGTGAGGAGAAAGGACGTCATGAGCCGCCGGCCGCGCACCAGGCCGTAGAGCAGCAGCGCGCTCGCCACCCCGATGATGAACTCGAGGGCGATGGTGGCCACAGTGAAGCCCAGGCTGAAGCGGGTCACCTGCCAGAAGTCGGGGTCGAACGTGAGCAGGTGGACGTAGTTCGCGAAGCCGACGAAGGTGGAGAGGTGCGGCGTGGTGAGGCGCCATTTCCACATGGAGAGATAGATGTTGTAAAGCGAGGGATAGACGAGTATCCCGCCCAGGATGGCGAAGGCGGGCGCCATAAGCAGGTAGGGCGCCATCGTCTGCTTGCGCGCGGGGGTGAGCCACGACCTGCCGCCCCGCCGCGCTGTTTTCTGAACGGCTCCGGTATTCACGACACTCTCCGTGCTTGCGCCTGCGGCTCCGCCACGCGGATGAAGAGCCCGGCTCTACTCATGGGTGCGGCTTCGTGTCCGATTTCCAGCGTCATTGCCATCCCCATTGTAGTTGGCGCATATGGGGTGGTTGAATAAGCCCACAGAAGGAGCGCACCGAATTTCACTCCCTCCTTGAAAGTTCTTGCTGTCCGATGAGAGAGCAATTCACTCCCCCCTTGAGGGTCGGTCTCCCCCGGGGAAGACCGACAACGAGGCAAGGGCGAAGCCCGCAGGCGAGTTGGTGGGGGGAGCTTTTTCCGTGGAATGTCCCCCCACCGATTCAGCCTTCGCACAAACCGCTCGGCTTCATCGACTCCCCCTCAAGGGGGGAGTGGTTCTTGCACTTTCATCGGTCGCGTTAAATCCTCGTTCATCGGGGCAGTAACCCCCCTACCCCCCTGATAAGGGGGTAGGGGGGGTTGCTCTAGCCCGGGGCTTTTCCACACCCCCCGGACGCCCTACTTGATGACCGCGTTGATCCGCTTGCAGGCGTCCCCCATGGCCTGCTTCGCGCTCTTCTTCTTCTGCAGGTAGTTGATGACTTCCTTCGAGGTGGCGTCGCTTATCTCGGACGCGCGCGGATGCTGCGCCGCGCCGCTGCCCCGGCTGATGGCGGTCAGCCACGCCTTCGCCACGGGGAACTTCTTCAGGTAGTCCGCGTTGTTGTAGACCGAGCTGCGCACGGGGCCGTTCGCCCACTGCAGGGCGCCCCGGAGCTGGTTCTTCTTGTTGGAGAGCGCCATCATGAGCTCCCAGGCCGCCGCCTTGTTCTTGCTCTTCTTGTCCATGACGAGATGCCAGCCGCCGTTCAGCGTGGCGCCCCGGTTCTTGCCGTCCAACGAGGGGACGAGGAAATAGCCCAGCTTGTCCGCCGTCTTGGACTTCTTGGGGTTGGTCATCAGGCCCCAGTAGGGGGAGAAGTAGACCCCCATGGCGGCGCGGCCCTGCATCATGGCGGTGCGGTACTCGTCCCGGCCCCAGGCCAGCATGTCGGGCGGGGACCAGCCGCTGCGGAACGGCTTGCCGAATACCTCGAGCAGCCTGATCGAATCGGCGCGATCCAGCAGGCAGGTCTTGTTGTCGGCGGAGAGCACGCCGTGGCCCGAACTGTGGAGATAGCGCAGGAAGTCCTGCTCCACGTGGACGCCGGGTTTTCCGCGCTGGACGACGCCGTAGACCTTGCCGGGCTGGTTCAGCTTCTCGGCCGCGGCGAGAAACTCGTCCCAGGTCTTGGGAATCGAGACTTTAGCCGCCGCGAAGAGGTCCTTTCGGTAGTAGACGATTCCGGTCCCCGTCCGGTAGGGAACGCCGTAGGCGGGCCCTTTAGGCTTGGGGAAGCGGGTGGTGCCCGAGAGGGCGGGGATGAGGTCCCCGTAGTCGTAGCCTTTGGGCGCGCTCTTGATGTAGCTGTCCAGCGGCTCCAAAAAACCTATCGTCTCGGGGTTGACCCAGGCGTCCACCCAGGACACCACGTCGAACTGCCCGCCTCCGGCCGCGAAGGAGAGCACCGCCTTGTCCTTGATCTTCCCGTAGGGTGTGGTGACCACGGTCACCTTGATGCCCTTTTCCTTCTCTAAGTCGGCCACGACGCCCTTGGGACCCCCCGCCGCCTTGAACAGGGTCGGGTGGATGAGGAGCGTGACCTTCTTGGCCGCCGCGGCGGGCAGCGCGAGCCCCGCCACAAAAGCGGCCACGGCGATAATGCATAGCCAGCGTCTGGAACGTTTCATCGTTTCTCCTCCCTTTTCTGGGTGACCGGATGATGCGAATTCCAAGGAGCGGTTACACGACCGCTCCATCCTGGCGAAGCTTCTCCCGCAGGGGCTCGACCGGCAGCTCGCGCGGGGTCGTCCTGCGCTCGGCGCACATAGCCGCCGCCGTACCCGCCGCCTGCCCGATGGTCATGATGTGGGCCTGGTTGCGTACGGAGCCGTTCGCGAACCGGTCGCTCGAGACGGGCCGGCCCGCCACGAGGCAGTTCTCGATTTTCTGCGGGAGCATGATGCCGTAGGGGATGCCGTAGGACTCGCCGTCCCGGATGTGCTTGTGCTCGATCACGCCGGTGGGCTGGTGGACGTCCAGGCAGTAGGCCCCCTGGCCGATGTCGCGCGGCCCCTTCCGCGCATCGACGCAGTCCTCGGTGGTGAGGGTCTCCTCGCCGATGATGCGGCGCGTCTCGCGCACCCCGATGGCCGAGGCCGAGTCCATCACGTAGCACTCCTCGAAGCCGGGCGCGTATTTGCGGTAGAAATCGCGCACCTTGAACACCTGCTCGCGGCCCTCGATGGCGACCTGGTTCAGGTCATCGTTGTCAATTCCGCTGTAGCCCAGCATGCTCGTGGAGTTGATGGTGACCACGCCGGGAATGTTGGTGATGGAGAACACCACCCGCTGTCTGTTCGGGTGAAATTCGCCGCGCGACTGGGCGAGCTTGACCGACTCGTAATAGCCGGTCACGAGGGGGTAGTCCTTGTGGGTGCGGAGACCTGCGGCGATCTCCTCGCGGCTCTTCCCGATGTAGGGGTCCTCGCCGAGCATGAAATTCGTCGGGTTGGCCTTCACGTGCTGGAGGTGGCGGTCGAGGTCCACGTTCCCCATCCGGGAGAAGAGGCTGATGGACATCATTTTCCCCTCTTCGTCACCGAGGTGGAAGGGCGCGCCCGCCTGCGCTGCGATGTCCGCGTCCCCGCTCGCATCGATGACGACTTGCGCGCGGATCTCGCTCTCCCCGCTCTTGTTCACGATGCGCGCGCCGGCCACCCGGTCGCCGTCCATGACGGGCCCGATGGTGTAGGTGTTCAGCACGAGGTCCACACCCGCCTCCAGGCAGAGCTTCTGGTTCACGAGCTTGAGCACCTCGCCGTCCTGGGGCGTCACTGAGTAGGAGTTGCCATAAGCGTTGTGGAGGTGGCCCTCGGGAAAGGCGCCGCCCAGCCGGATGAGTTCGTCCACGATCTCCTGGGGGATGCCGTTGCAGATCTGCTCCCCCTTCATGTTGTGGAAGGTGAGGAAGTTGCCGAGAAGGCCCGCGGTGGCGTTGCCCCCGAGGAAGGCGTAGCGATCCGTGAGGACGGTTCGCGCTCCACCCCGCGCCGCGGCGACCGCGGCGCATACCCCGGCCATGCCCGCTCCGACTACGAGAACGTCGACGTTGCTCCTGTCCGCCATGGGTGTCTCCTATATGCCGGTCAATTCATGAAGAATCTACCAGTTGAATTGATAATTCCCTATTTAAAATCACTCCCCTGAACTTGGGTTTCTCCCACTCTCCCCCTTGGGGATTGTTGATAAAGAACCTGTTGGGCCGGGTTGCCAACTGGCGTGTAGGTCGGACATATATGCGACCCCTACAAAATCAACTCCATTCGCCAGACCCTTCTCGTCAAACGCAATCAAAGGGGGGTCTTCAACAACCCCCTCAAGAGGAGTGATTAAATCCCTCCCTATCGGACCCGGAGACCGGAATCCCGCTTCCGAGTCACATATACAATTCCCTTTTCTCTCGATCTTATTCCCGCCTAATCCCGTACCGGCTTCGTTACCGCCCGGGTCTCGCCGTAGGTGGGGAAGAAGAGCGTGTGGCTCCCCGGCCCCCCGGCCACGGCTAATAGAATGTTTTCCGGCCCGTCCGCCACCGGAACGGCCTCAGGCTCGGCGTCCGCGAAAAGCCCCGGACGCCTGCCGCGTACGCGCTCGGCGATCTCGGGCGAAAAACGCTTCATGGGCACGCGCCCCCTCTCGAAGAGCGCTTGCTGCACGTCTTCCCGGCCCATGCCGCCCGAGGCGAGCAGACCCAGGTGCTGGGGGCTGATGACGACCAATACCTCGCCGCCGCCCTGGGCGTTATTCGAGCCGGGATAGGCCATCGTGCCCGCGATCATGCGCAGCACGCTCTCCGCACTCCCGCTCGCGTAATCGTTCACGTTCACCGGCGCGTCCGCAGCCACCACCGTCACCGCGCTCTGTTCCGCGCGGAACCCCCGCGTCGCATGGAGCGGCTCCCAGCCGCAGGCTGCCTCGGCGAAACACGCGGCGTACTTGCCCCCGTGGCCGAAGGTGGCCATGTCTGTCTCGCCGGGCGCCGCCATTCCCAGCCGCACGGCGGCCAGTCGGACGGCGCGGCCGATTGTGGCGTTCGCCCGGAAGCCAGGCCCGATGCATCCGCTCCCCGAATGAACGCCTAACCGCTCGGCGATAGGCCCGTGGACGATTACCAAAGGCGAGGCGAGCTCGGTGGTCGCCTGAATGGCCAGAAAATTGAACTCGGGCTCCATGACGGCTTCGAGCGCCGCCAGGACCACAGGGAAATAAGCCGGCTTGCACCCGGCAGCCACAGCGCAGACGGCCGCCTCTTCGACCGTCACCTCTTCCATGGCGGGCGCCATGATTCCCAATACGTGGCCGGAACCCTCCTGTACCGTAGAGAGGGTGGCGTCGACCGCCCTGCGCGTGGGCGGGATGAGGGGAAGGCCGTCGCCCGGCCCGTCCTCCATCATGGCTTCGAGCGCGGCCTGAGCGCCCGGCGAAAGTTCGCTCAAAAGCGCCTCTGGCATGGCCTAGTCGATCTTCCGCGTCACGGAACGGTGGTTCAGCGCGCCGGGCGCCATGAGAGAGTTCGGCCCCGCGCCGCCGTGCACCAGGATGGTGATGTCCTCCCGCTCCTCCACGATGGGAAGGGTGGCGTTCTCCATCGTGTTCACCCCGTAGAGCATCTGCTTCCAGTCGCTCCAGCGCTCCCGCGATTCGGGGGGGTAGGTATTGACCGGAATCCGGTGGACCTCGCAGAGGTAATCGCGGACGAGCTTCTTGTCGAACCCGGCTTCTGCGACCTTGTTCGCGTGGGTGGGGCCGAAGATGAGCATGATCTCGCAGCGGCCGAACTGCGGCCGGGTGCCGGAGCAGGCGGCCACGGTGCCGAAAGTGCCCAGGATGCCCTGCGCGGTGAGAGCGCTGTGGTCGTCCACCATGTGGAGGGGTTCCGCGGTGAACACCGTCACCACGCTGTCGGACTCTGAAAATCCCTTCTCCACGTGAAGCGGCTCCCAGGGGCTCTGCTCGACGTTCTCGGTGATGGCGTCGAAATACTTTGCGAAATGGCCCTGGCAGGTGGCGCCGCGGTTTCCGAGGTCGCCGATGCAGTTGAACATGATGAGCTTGACGGCGCGGCCGACCGAGGCGTTCACCCCCCAGCCCTGCGAACTCAAATCGCGCCCGTCGCTCATCCCGATCTCTTTAGCGATGGGGCCGCTCACCACGACGATGGGGAAAAGCGTGTGCGCCGTCGTGATGACGTGGTTGACGTGGAACTCCTCGGCCCCCATGGCCTGCACCGCCGTAACGAGGATGGGCATGGCGCCCGGCGCGCAGCCCGCCATGATGGCGTTGGCGGCGATGCGCTCCACGGTGATGTCCGCCAGCCTCGGCATGAGGCGGGCGATTATTTCATCCCCCTTGCGGCCCGAGGCCGCCACGAACCGCTCCACCATCTTCAGTGTGGGGGGGATGACGGGAAGCCCGTCCGTCGCCCCCAGATCGAAGAGCGCCCCGTTCGCGCCGATGGGGTCTCCCGCAATCGAAAGGACCCGCTCGATGGGGTCCTCCTCGGCGACCGCATCGGCTCCCCCGTTCGCGGTGTTCATCCACTCGGCGGCGACCGAATCCACGCCGTCTTGCGCGATGTGCATCAGGGCGTCGCCGCCCTGGTGGGCCACGGTGTCATCCACCAGGAGAAGGCGGAGGTGGGGGGATTTATAGGCCTTGGCGAAGCTGCGCGCCGCCGTCTCGAACCCGTTTCCCACCACCACGACGGTGGGGACGCCGCGTTTTTCAAGCTCTGCCGAGTCGTGGACACTCCACGACGTGCAGCCCCCTCAGACCCCGAAGCCGGTTACCGCCACGTCGCAGTTGGACGCGATCTCATCGAGCGTCTCCTGCCCGGCGCCCTGGGCGGCCCAGCCCTTCTTGTGAACCAGGAGCTTCGCGTCGTGGCGCTCGGCGAAAACTTCGCCGACGTGGCTCAGAAAGTCGCCCGCGTGGGGCATGCTGTTGTCGAGGAGCGCGATGCGGAGCCCGTCCAGGCCCGTTACTGCGGCCCCTTCGGCGGGACCTTCGTCCTGTGCTACGGCTGCGACGGGGTTGATGATTTCAATTCGACTGTTTGCGTCCATACCCGAACTCCCTCCAATCTACGGGGAACACGCACTCCGCGCCATGGGGTTTAGCCGCGGTCTTCAATTCTGTTTAGATGAATCAACTATAAACGGGAATTTGTCCGGATGTCAATGATTCAGGGGGGTTCGGTGGAGTAGCGCGCCCGACCGTCGTCAGAACCCGCAGAACTCGATCCTGAAGCCGTGGACGGGATCATGAATTGCGGCATTTACCGGTAACATCGAAAAGACAACGGGATTGCCGGGCCGATGAAAACGGCTTGGAATATCGAACGTGGCGGAGGGAGAGGGATTCGAACCCCCGGAGCTTTCGCTCAGTGGTTTTCAAGACCACCGCCTTCGGCCGCTCGGCCATCCCTCCGCGAACCCTCGCTCAGGGAAGGCTCTCACGGCATTCTAGCACGGCTTGGAGCAATTTTTCAGGATGGAGGCGGGACGCGACGTAGTAACGGGCGGACCATTGTCTCCACCCGATTTTCGTTGTTTCTCCACCAGAAGTGTAGATTCTGGGTTCCAATTTTCAAGGAAACAACGAACAAGGACCGCAGGCATTTCTCCCGTCGTGGTCTAACGGCTCTCTTCTTCATCAGCCCCTGGGAGTGAGGGTTTGCCGCGAGAGGGCTTTGCGCCCGCCCGCCAGGGGCGGAAGGGGTCAGTTCCGATCGAAGAATGAGGAATGGCCGCATTCGGGGTTCGCAAAAGGCCGCGCGGGGCGACCCCGCTCGGGACTTCCCGTCTCCGGAGGCCCCGGCCATGGTCTTCTGAGCCAAGAAGACGGATAAACGACCGAGTTGGGTGCGCATCCGCGCGACGGAATGACGCTCCCGCTTCCGGGGTGGACAGCCCCGCATGTGGGGCCGTTGGCCCCCGCGCGGCGTATCCGGCCCGCCGCCGCCTCGTCCACGAGAGCGAGGCGACCAGCGTCCCCCGCCGGATTCGCCCGATGCTTCCAAACACCCTGAGGAAGCTCGCAACTCGAGGATGGTACCAGCGAAGGCGGCGCATTGGGGTAAAGATTGGGTAAAGAATCCGCTCCAGGCCGTCCCTAAGAGTTCCCGGGCCGGGAACCGGCCGGCTTAGAGGTGCGCGTCCACGCCGCGGAGCGCTGGTCATCGCGCGCGAAATGGAAAGGGATGGACGAGAGGAAGAAATACGGGAAATCAGCCGCGCTATCTCCGGAATCGCTCCAGAATTGGCCGGCAGACCGGCATAAATCGTTTCACGGAATTTGCTTCTCCCGGCCGGGAGCCCCCGAACGAATGGCCGACTACGCGCCTTCCGTCATCCGGCCGAAGCGCTCACCGACAGGAGGTTCATCGACAGGGTGGACGAAAAAAAACGGGCAGGAGGGTCGATTTATCCACGACGCCCATGGAACAATATTGACGGCAGCTGTATTTATACCCGATATCATGTTATAAATAGTAATATCAATACTTTATATGCTAATAAAACAATCTAAATTATGAACAAAAAAAAATTGACATTGCGAATTGCAGAAGAATAAAATCAGAATCGCGAATTAAGAGGTTGTGTTGAACATCTAACAATTCAAAGGAGTTTAGTCATGAGAAGTGGCGATGAAATGTTGAAACAGATTGTCGATAAGTCCGCCCTGGACGCAGATTTCAGGCAACAGCTGCTCGCAGACCCGAAATCGACCATCAGTCAGGAATTGGGCATCACGATCCCTGATTCGATGAATGTCGTGGTCCATGAGAGCGACATGGAGACGGTGCATCTTGCGTTGCCCCCGGATCCGCATATCACCGAGGAGCAACTCGAAGCCGTCTCGGCCGGGCTTTGCTGCTGCTGGTAGACCAGAAACAGCTGTTGGCGCGCGGATGCCTCGTATCCGAATGAATCGCAGGTCGAAAATCCCCCCGCTCGACTGAGGCGGGGGATTTTTGCTTTGCCTTGCGAAAGCGGCTCTCAGATTGAGACCGCTCCGGAAAGCACCATGAACACATAGGCCTTGGCCTGCTTCAACTGATTTTCGGATATGACCAGCTTGATGTGGTGAATGCCCCGCAGCAGTACGAATTGTCCGGTTTTGGCGAACAGCGTCGTCGGTTTCGATACCCAGTCGGCAAGCGCCTCGAGCTTCTCCGGAACGACAAGTTCCTCATGTCCCAGGGCTTCCAGAAACGGGTCCCAATCGGTCAGGCCGTCGAGCCAGTAACGTGAATCTTTCGTATATCTCTGCTTGACGATGAGCGTCAGGCCGAGCGTCGGACCGACGCCGTTCGCCTGCACATCAATATTCGCTCCGGTTCTCACGATATCCGCGCGTTCCTGGAAGCGTGAAATCACGGCGTCTACGGCCGAGAGCCGGCCCGGCCAGCCGATGTTCTTAAGATACGAACAGATTTCCCCCTGCGATTTGAAGCCCATGATCGCCAGGCGGATTGTGCGTTCACGGGACGGGAATACCCCGAACGAATCCAGGCGCGTGTCTTCGGGCTGCGCCAGGTAAACCCGTTCGGCGTTTTTCCGTTCAGCGGCGCTCTTTTCCCAGCCGACGGAGGAGACGAGGGCGTCAACCACGATCCCGACATCATTCTGGAGGCCGTCGCCACCGGACAGCGTGCGCTCACCGGGCCGCAGGAAGATTCCCGGCAGCGAATTATCACTGCCCGGCGCCGAACCTACGTCATACTCCAGCATCAATTTACGTCCCACGATCTCTCGCAGGAGCGAATCCGGAGTTTCCATTTCCCGGAACAGCCGCCTGACCGCTCTCGCGGTCTCATCCGTCTCGTCGGTCCGCGCCAGTTCTTCGAAAAAATCGCCCGAGCGGTTTCCGCTCGCCAGCGAGACGCCGAAATCCGCCACCGGCCGGCCCTCATGCAGAGGCAGCTCGAAACCGAACGGCTGGGCGCCCATGGTGATGGGAAGCCGGCTCGCGAGTTCGAGTATGCGTCCCCATTCCCGCTCTCCGATCAGAATCTGCGAAATCCTGCTTCGAAATTGCCCGAGCAGTTCAGCCATGGTGCCGCCCTCTTCGGCGAGACGGTCCTGGGTAAGCGCGACTGCTTCGTCGATATCCATGTTGCCTCCTTACGCGATTACAGGCGCGGGGTTCAAATCGGCTTCGGCCAGGGGGTGCTTGCGGCGGCCCATGCCGACAGGAACGTCGTACAGGCGCCCGGGCGCGAATCTCGCCCAGAAATGGCGCATGCCCGGTACGATGACCCGCGCAACCGGCATGCCGATGTCCGGCCGGGTCTGGTCCAGCACGAGGAACTCCATGCCCCTGGCTTCCACCAACGATCGGCAATGTTCCACATCCTCAAGAGTGTCCGCAGTTTCGATCACCGGATACTGTGAGCCTTGCTTGAGCGGCGCGTCCGGCGCCGGCGACAGCCAGGAACAATCGGCGATTCGAGACGTCTTCCACCAGTTGAGCGCCAGCGGATCGTCGATCATGGGCCGGCCGTCGCCCCCTCCGGGACGCGGCAGCCAGGTAAGGCACTGGTTCAACTCGCAAACCGTGCGCAGGGCCGCCAGCCGCGGGTCGGCATGCGCGCCGGCGCCGTATATGATGTCCTCGGTTTCCGCGTCCGGTCTGCGCGAGAGCGCAACGAACGAAGGGATTCCAATGTCGGAAGTAACGTCGAGCATCCACACTTCCCGCTCATAGCGGGCGTAATAATCCGCGGCCGACGCAAGGAATTCGTCGTCGAAGCTGAGAAGATCAACCCCGGGCGCTCTCAGTTCGTTGTACCACCAGATGGCGAACGCATCGCGCTCGACCAGTTCATAGAAGCCTTGCAGGATGGCCTCCTCCAGGGTGTTCCCTGCGGCGCAGCCGTTGGAGTCGGCGATCAGTTCGGCGTCTCCGCGCTGTTCGGCGGACATGCTGTAGAGCATCGACGTCGGCAGATAGCGGTGCCGCCGCTGCGTGAACGACCACACCGGGGTCCAGTCGATTTCGGCACCGGGTTCGAGACGCGGCGGGACGATGTTGTACGGGTGGCCTTTCGCGTTGATGCTTTCCGCGTTGTCTAGCTGGTCCTCGCTGAACAGCTGCGCATCGTTGGGATGGATCGCCCCGTCTTCCGCGGCGAAGTCGATGAACCGCTTGCGGATGCGGATCTCGTCTCCGCAACAGGCGCCCGAATAACGCTCGATCGCCTCGCAGAGGGCGCTGGCCTCGGATTGCGCCCGCGTGCTGCCCTTGCCGGCGCTCTTGCTGCGGAGGCTGCGCCTGAGCGAACTCAGGCTCCGGCTTCTCATGGCGGGATTGCTTCCGGCCCAGTAGACGTGCAGCCAGGAGTCGCTCTCGTCGGTCGTGCGCGCCAGCCAGGTGACGACGCCGCTGATCGGGCTCACCAGGTGGCGGTATTTCGCCAAGGTGGCTTCCGGCGTCACGGCCCGCGCGCCGCCGCTGTTGCGATGGGCTTTGGGGCTCGCACTCAGGCGTAGCGGCGCCGGCGGTCGATCCGGCCGGTAGAGCGCATCGTCGCCACAGGCCGTACACTGCGGGCGGCGCATCACCGAATGATGCGAGCTTGCGAACGTGGCGACATTCATCGCAATCGCCTTATCGTGAATCGGGGCCGCATCGTCCAGCACCAGCCATTTGACGATCTCCGCCGCGATCAGCCCGTACAGCGCCTCCAGTACCGCCGGCTCGGCGGCGAACGGCTTGAAGGCGGCTTCCTCACCGGCAAAGCTGCGCAGGAAATTGTGGGTCTCCTTATGGCTGCGCAGGCGGTAGGCCAGGCACTCCCGGCAGGGTCCTTGCTCATCCGCGCGGAAGACGGGGCCGAACAGCGCCTCCATGCCGCGCGGCCGCACCAGCATCCACGGCGCTCCCGCCTCGAGCCGGCGCCGATTCACGTCGGCAAGTTGTGCGTCGAGATAGTCGTCGCAGAGGACAACCGTGAGCCGGGGGTCGCCGCTCGCCACACCGGCGCCGATTTCTGCCAGGCGCCGGGCGAGGCGGCCGTCGTCGCCTTCGACCGCGACCCGCGACTCCGCCAGCCGCCCTTCGACCCAGCGGGGCGATGCGCCGAGCGAGGCCCAGTAGGCCGCCCGGGGTCGGTCCATGCCGTGATCGGCGGAGACGACATAACCCCTGGCGGAGAGCGAAACAACGGCCGCGAGAACGTCGGCGGCGGCATGGCGATCCTCGAGGGCGGCGGCAATCCCGGCCAGCGGGCGCCGGCCGCCCAGAAGCGGCAGCAGATCGGGATACAGGCCGCCGTGCAGCAGCGTATCGAACGACTCGGACACCAGCAGCGTCTGCCCTTCGCCGATTTCGTGGAACTGCAGGTGCGGGGTGAGCGCGGGGAACTCGACGAGGCCCTGGTCCGCCGGGGTCGTTTTGGTCAATATCCCGCGTCGGGGAGTCGTCTTGGTCTGTGGTGACATCCGGGAATCCTGCGTCTGCTCGGCCGGCGCTTTTTATGCGCGCGAAACGAGCGTATCGATCCGGGCGGCGGCGCTGGATGCGGTCTCGGCGACCGCCGACGTCAGCGCATCGAAATCCTCCTGACCGCAAGCGTCCGCAAGGAGTGATTTGACCTTCGGCCCTGCCGCCGCCGCGTCGAATCCCTCCTCGCCGACAAGACGCATGACCCCCTGCAAGTCCCGCCACATGGCCGCGGCTTGCGCCAGCGGCTCGGCGCCGGCGGCTTCGAACACCGCCGCGGCGCTCGGCGCCGGATCGTCGAGGCCGCTTCCGGCGCGCGCCAACTGCAGGTAGCGCGCGGCCCTCTCGACATCGTCCAGCCCGCCGCGCATCCGGGCGTATGCGGACACGCCCGTTTCGGCGGGGTCTTCCGTCCGCTCGCTCAACCGGGCGAGCAAAGACTCGTCCGCGGCGCATTCGGCCAGTATCCGGCGCCGCGCCTCCTCGTAGCGGCCGACGATATCGGAACCGCCATACTCGAACACGCAACGCGCCCTGGTGAGAGCGGGAACTTCGCCTGAAGTCGAATTTCCGGAATGCCCGGCCAGCTCGGAAAGCGGCAGCGCAAGAATGGAATTCGAGCCGGGCGGGACCGGGGAGAACATCAGGCTGTCCTGCGACAGGTCGGACAGAGCCTCTTGGAAACTACGGCACACCTGCTCGTTTTTGCCGGACCGCAGGCCGTCGTGGAGGATCAGTATCTCGATTCCGACGCCGGGATATGCTTCCCGGCTGGCCAGATCGCCCAGGAGAACGGCGGCGACTTCACCCACGCTCAGCATCCCGAAGCGGTCGACATAATCCGCGACCACGGAGGCGAGCACGGTCGAGATCGAGGCTTCGGCGAGGTTCGAGAGCGCCGTTCTCGCTTCCGCCGGCAACAGGTTACCGCGCATCACGTGCATACCGATCTGAAACGCCTTGTCGTTCGACCAGTTTCGCACGATTTCAGCGGTTTCCATCGCATCGGCCACCGGCAGTTCGGCGACCAGACCCTTCAATTCCCCAACGTCCATCTCGTAAGTCCAGTAGACTCTCGCCAGCCCGCGCCGCGCTATCGATTCGTATTCCTCATCCGGCCCGAACCCTTTCGGCAGGTCGAGGTCGAGGAATTCCTGGTCCTGCAGGTTATCCAGAAGTTCCGGGTTCCGCTCAATCCGTTTCGCAAGTCTCGGGGCGGCGCCGAAGATTTCGAGTATCGCGTCGAATGCGTCGGGCCGCGCCGCGGCGATCGGGCTGTCGTAGGGGGTCCAGTCGTCAATCTCCGGATAGAAATGCTCGCGCCACTGGTCCACCAGCGGGTCCATCTTCTCGAACCAGCGCTTGGGCCGCAGCACGATGTTCATCATGTCGGCGTAGGTTCCCGGCAACTCCGGCGACTCATCGAGGCCGCTGACCTGCAGCAGCGGATACTGGCGCGACGCCACCGCATGATGGTCCGCATGGCGCTGCATGTTGAAAAACATCCAGTTGCTGAACTTCCAGTCGGCGCTCCAGGAATGGCGCGGCATCGCCTTTTCCCAGCGGCCGTTGTCCAGACGGACCCGGCGCAGGCCGTAGTGTTGAAAGTAGTTGCTCATCTTCATCGAAAAGACGCAGGACAGACCGAGGAAGACGAAGACGGGAACGGCCCAGATTCCGCCCATCCAGTAAACCAGTCCGTACCAGAACGCGACGCCGACGCCGTAGCGCCAGAACGGATTGTCGTAATGCCACACGGGCAAACGCCGCCGCGCCAGGCGTTCTCTTGCGACTTCCCAGGAATGGACGAGGTTGCTGACGACTTCCTTGGGGAAATATTTCCAGAAACTTTCCCCCTTCGGAGCGGAACCCACGTCATACGGCGTGCCGACCAGGGCATGGTGAATATAGACGTGCTCCGTGGCGTATTGCGGATAGGAGACGGTGGCGAGCAGGAATTCGCCCACCCGGCGCTCCCAGGTCGTGCGCCGGTGAATCATTTCGTGGCCGACTACGAATACGGCTTGCGCTTCCATCGTCAGGATGATCGCCAGGAGCACGCCTTCCCAGATGGAGAATTGATCCGCCGCCAGGATTTGCCACATACCGAAAATGAGCGTCGGCGGCCACAGAAACGACCACGACCAGACCGGCAGATTGTGCCAGAACAGGCGGTGCTCCGACGTATTCGCCGGGTCCATGTTTTGTCCGTCCCGACCCAGCGCCCTATCGAGCGACCCCGCAACACTCATAAAGACGAGCGGCGGCAGCAGCCACCAGCCTCCATTGTACACGCCGAGAAGAATCAGCGGAAAAACAACCAGTGGCAGATAATGCGGAAGGGCGGTCAGAATGGACGGCTCGATAGGCCGAGTGGCGTCAGCGTTGCCTGGGCCGGAGCCACCACTTGCAACCGGACTTTGTGGCATGTCAGCTCCTCAACAGTGGGCATATTGAAACCCTTGAACCGGAAGCAATTTTATCCCCGAATCCATGAACCTGCAAGGATTTTCAGGCCTTCAGGATTGCGAGGAGACGCTCGAGGGCTTCGATGCAAAACGCGGTTGTCACGGCTTCGGAGCCATGTCCAATCCGCCCTACCGCGCCCCACTTCAGGGTTTGGTCGCCGAACGCGAGGAGTTCGGGCCAGCTGCCGTCCTCGCGTTGCGAACCCGTGAACCTTTCCACCTCGCGTTTCGCGTCGATTCTATCGAGGCATCCGACATGGTGGAGCGTCGAGGCGGCCTGAGCCGATTGAAGGATGTTACCGAATCCCCCCTCCTCGTCCCGCAAGCCCAGGATGCGCTCCGCAAGTACCGGGCGCAGCCGGTCGAGGGCGGGCCGTGCGCGATTCATGGCGCGGGCGGTCGCATAGCAGATAGCGACCTCGTCGGGATACCATTTCGACGACCCCTCGAGATTGCCTTCGGTTATCAAGGCTTCCAGCCATCGCCGGGCATCCCTGGTTTCTGGGCAGTCGCCGAGATAGGCGATGACGTTCGCATTGACCACGGGGTCGGCTTCGATACGGAAGCGCGATACGACATCGGGTTCGTCGTCTTCGAGAACCCAGGTCATGAAGCGGCCTTCCTCGTCGCGATTCGCCAGTATCTGCGGAACGTTCCGCCCCATCAGAATCCAGGGGTGGCCTCCAATCACGAGTGAACACAGCGCGGTGCTGTCGAGATCCTGGGGCAGATGGCGGTAATAGCGCCACAATCCGGGATATTCGATGGTTTCGGCGAGATACGCCTCGGTCGCGGCGCAGATGGCCCTGGCGCGCGCTTCCTCGCAACATTCCAGTGCGAGGACGCAGAAAGCCGATACGAAAGGAGGTTTCTCGAAATGCCGCGGTATGTCCGGGTCGCCTACGTTGAACCGGATGCAGCGCCAGGCGCCGTTTTCGTCTATGGCGGATTCCAGGAAATCGAGACCGCGGCAGATGCTTTCCCTGCCCGCTATCGCAAGCGCTTCGGTGGTCGCCGCGCTCTTCGGGACTCTCTCCCCTTGAAGTTTTGGAGGACGAAGGGGCGGCGCGGGGTCGTGCATCGTTTTGCGAAGAAACTCGATCGACGCCGCGCCGGTTTTCGCCTCCTCCCGTTCCGCCTCGGTGAATTTGCTGCGCGGCGGGAGGACGATGTGCGTCGCGGTATAGGTTTCTTCGTGCACGTGAATCTCATGGTCTTCGGCCATCGTCACGCCCAATTCCGCTTCGATGGTCTCTTTGGGCCTGGCGAGAAGACGTTCTCTAAAGTCGTAGTCGCCGCCGGCTCGCGATATCAGGAAATCGGCAGCGTCAAAGGGCTTCTTCATGGATGTCTTCTCCATTTTCGCGGGCCTTGGCCGAACGTGCATTTTTACCGCCGGGCTGTTGTCTGCATATCCTGGTCAGGCGATTTGCCTTTTGATCAACTCCTTGAATACCCCGTCGACCTCCTTGAGTTCGTTGAAGGTACCGCTTTGAACGACTTTTCCGCCTTGCAGCACGTAGATGCGGTCGGCCTGTTCCAGCGTGGACAGGCGGTGGGCGATGATGAGCCGGGTGGAAGTCAGGTCGGCAAGGTTCCGCATTACCTTGGCCTGGCTTTCGTTGTCCAGCCAGTTCGTCGCCTCGTCAAGCAGCATGATTCGCGGGCTGCCGATCACCGAGCGGGCGATCGTGATGCGCTGACTCTCGCCGCCCGAGAGGACGGACCCGCTGGCGCCCACCATCGTCATCATGCCCATGGGCATGTCCCTGATTTGGGCTTCGACTTCGGCGGTCCGGGCCGCCGCCCACACTTCCTCGGTCCCCACCGCATCATGGTGGCTGACCAGATTGTCCCAGAGATCTTGTGGATGGAGTCCGACGGATTGCGGCACCGCTCCAATTTTCCGGCGCACCTGTTTCAGATTCAGATGCCTCAGGTCGCGTCCGTCGTAATACACCGCACCGGCGGCCGGCCAGTCGATGCCGAGCGCGAGCCGGAACAGGGTGCTCTTGCCGGCGCCGGACTCACCGGCAATCGCGATGAATTCGCCGGGACGGGCGTGAATCGTGACGTCATCGAGGATCAACGGACCGTCGGGATCGTAGCGAAAGGAAATGCGGTCGAACAGTATTTCACCGCCCAGGAATTCAACCGGCTCTCCTTCCGTCACGGATTCAGGAACGGCGGAGAGAAGCGGGCGCATCTGCTCGAACGCCGGCCGCATGGCGGCAATGGCGCCGAAGGACTCGCCGAGCCGGGCAATGGCGGACTGGAAAACGATAAAGACCGTGTAAACGACGAGAAAATCGCCGACCGGTATGTTTCGGTCTCCCGTCGCCGCCACCGCGAAAAGCAGAACCCCGCCGGCAAAAAAGGGAAGCGCGGCGCCGAATGCCCGCGAATGTCCCTCAAGCGCGCCCAGTTCAATCTCCGCGCGTTTCTGCTCGCGATAATCCCTCGCCCAGATGGCATAGGCCGACCCTTCCGCATTATCCATTCGCAGCTTGGAGATGCCTCCCACGAGCTGGAACAGCCGACCGGCTACACGCCGCGCTGCGCTGATCATCCGCCCATAAGGTGAAATCTGGCGCAACCCGAGGACTACGGCGACCAGCAGCGAAGCCAGGCTGAAGACGAGGGTGATGAGGCCGAGGGTGGCGTCGTAGAAGAAAATGACGCCAAAAACCGGAAGCAGAAAAATGATCGACAATAAGCTGTTGGCGACGATTCCCCGCAAGCCGTCGCGAAGGTTCTGGAACGTCATCCCCGACATTGCCAGATCTCCGGCGGGATGGCGGTGCAGAATGCTTGACGGAAGGCGCATGAGACGGTCCCAGAAGGCGGCTTCGACCCGGGAAGCCGAGCGCCCCTCGAGCCGCATCATCGCCGTGCTTTGGAACAGGTGCAGCAGAGCGCCGAGCAGACCGAACGCCGCTAACGCCACGGCGACGGTATAGAGCGTTCTTGTGCTTCCGCCCGCCAAAATTTCATTCGCAACGAATCCGAGCGCGAGCGCCGGCAGCAGCTTGATCATGCCGTATGGAAGCCCGGCAATGACCAGACGCGCCAAATCCGCGGCCGACCCGCGCAGGGCGATTCTTAGCAGGTCTGCCAGTTTCACGTTCTCCGGCGGCAATGGCCGATAGAACATCCAGGCTTCTCCCTCCAGCGCGCCCGCGCGGTCCGCCGTGACCCGGCGGCTGCGTTTGCTGACCGGGTCGATTTCCCGGTATCGCCCGAACATTCCCGGCAGCAGCGCCACTGGCTGGCCGTCCTCGGCGCGGAACGCCAGCATCGCGTTGCTGTCGCCGCGCCACCAGCTGCCCTCGGCTTTGAACCGCACGCGCCGGGCGCGTAAGCCCGACGCATCGAGAACCTCGACGAGGCCGACCGGAGAATCGGAAAGTCCCGCACGCGCCGGAATCTTGAAATCGATTCCTTCATGGCGGCCGATGAGTTGCAGGGCATCCGCCAGCGCCGTGTCCTCGACACTGGCGTCCCGGTCGATCGGAAGGTCATAGATGTTGAACAGCCGCTGCCGCGCGGCTTTTTCCGCCGTGCGGCGGCTGGTAGTCCGCGCGCGTTCGAGATTGACGTCATCGACCACGACCAGTCGGCGGTTCAGGCGTTCCAGGGAAAAAGCAACCGCGTGAAAAGAGGCGAGCGCCGGCAGCAGCGTGCCTTGCTCCGCCAGGGTTTCGGTTGATAAGCCCGTCAGCGTCGCTTCGTCGAACAAGGCGAGCCAGCTTGTGCGCGTCAGCGGAATAACGGTTTCGTGCGGGCCGCTCGCCTCCGCCAGTTCCGCCGAGTCGACGATACACATGAACAGGCTCGCGCCGCGCGGCGGTTCGGATACCCATACCACGCCGCGCCGTACGGATAGCGTACAAGGGGCCAGGGTCTGCGTCCGACCGGGTTCGGCCAGCGCGGTCGGGCGCGGAAGGGGGCTTGCGAAACGCGACAGTGTTTCAGCAATGGCGATCAGCCAGGTATCGGTCTGTTCCGCCAGTTCCGCCGGATGGACCCGGGACAGCAGGGAAGCCGGCAGACGTTTCAAAATGGTGCCCGGCAGTCCTTTGGCGATGATGCTGAGCGTATTGTCTTCGTCACCCTCTGGCTGGTCCGGCGCCACGCCCGGCAGCAGCCAGCCCGACTCCCGGCGCAGCAGATGCTGCGGCGCCGCCTGCTCCACCCCGTCCTTGAGTTCGGCGAGGAACAGATTGACGGCGCCCTGATCGATGAACCAGACGCTATCCGGGTCGTCGAGCTTGACCGGCAGGTTGCCGGCGCAGGGTACGGACGCGCCGAAGCGAGCGGCGAGTTCGGTGATGGACGTGTATTCCGGCTTTGTGTGCTGCATCAGCCCGACCTGACCAGCTTGCAGTACGTACCGTCCCGATCCGCGATCAACTCGTCGTGGGTGCCGCGTTGCACGGTGACGCCTTTGTCGAGCACGATGATTTCATCGCAATCCCGCACGGTGCTCAGCCGGTGCGCCACGATCAGGCAGGTGACGCCGCGCCGCCGCAGGGCTTCATCGACTAGTTCCTCCGTTACGGCATCGAGTGCGCTGGTGGCCTCGTCCAGAATGAGCACCGTCGGATTGCCCACCAGCGCACGGGCGATTTCCAGGCGTTGCTGCTGGCCGCCGCTGAAATTCGCCCCGCCTTCTTCGACGAGGGTCGAGTACCCTTGCGTTCGAAGCAGGATTTCGTCATGGATTTGGGCATCCCGTGTGGCGGCGAAAAGGACTTCATCCGGGACGGCCGGGTTCCACAACGTGATGTTGTCGCGCAGGGACGCGGAAAAGAGCACGATCTCCTGATCCACCATGGATATGGACTGCCGCAGCACTTCCTCTGGAATCTGATCCCGCAGATGATCATCAAACAGGATTTCGCCCGACCAGGGCGGATAGACACCCGATACCAGACGCGCCAGGGTCGACTTGCCGGAACCGCTAGGACCGACCACGGCAACGCGCTGCCCCGGCTTGATCACGAGGTTGAAGTCCTTTATCAAAGGTGGCCGGCTCTTGTTGAAACCGAAGGTGAGGTTTTGCAGTTCGAGCTGGCCTGCAAGCTGGAGCCGGCCGTTGAACGTGGGGATTGACTCCGGTTCCGGATTTCGGCGACTGAAAACAGGGTCTTCATCGGTTTTGGAGATGTCCTCGAGACGCTGCATATCGGTTTCGAGCGCCTGGCGGTTTTCGGCAAACTCCAAAAAGCGCCTGACGGGGGCCAGAAACATCTCGGCCAGGATGTAGAACCCGACCAGCGTCCCCAGGGTCATTTCTCCGGTCATGACCAAACCGCCCCCGACCCCGAGAATCGCCGCGCTGCGGAGCGCGTCGACCAGCCCCGGAAGCGAGGTGCTGATGGAGCCCAGTTCGGAATAGAGTTGGCGCGCACGCAACTCACGCGCCTGTTGACCGCTCCAGCGCGAAAAGAACCGATCATCCGATCCCGTCATGCGCAGATTGTCGGAATGACTCAGCATCTGCATGCCGAGGCCGATCAGCAGTCCCTGCTCGCGCCTCATCGCCTGGCTTCGGACAGCCCGAAGGGCGTTGAGAAAGTGGGCCAGCATTCCGTGCAGAAGGGCCAGCAAAAGCACGATCAGCGTGAGCAGGATATCGTAGGCGAACATCGCCATGAGCAACACCACGCTCATCGCCATGTCGATAGTGAGAACCAGAAACTGGTCCGCCAGGTTCCTGGCGATTCTGTCGGTGGACGAGACCCGATCGGTCAGGTCGCCCGCCAGTCTGTGCTCGAAAAACTCCACCGGCAACCGCAGCAGACGTGACACGCTGCGACTGAAGCCAATCACCGATACCCGGACTGCGAGCCGCTTGAGGAATCGGTGCTTGAGCAGGGACAGGACGTATACCAGGAGGCCGCCGCCAAGCAAGGCGGTCACCAATCCGCCCCAGGACCCGTGTTTTTCGATGACATCGTCGACGAAAACTCCGAGAGATGCGGGAATAATCAACGTCAATAGCGTCAGCATGAGTCCGCAGGCAATCACCCCGGTAAGCAAATTCCATGATCCAGCGAGCAGGGCGCCCAATTGCCTGAACAGGTCGGGCTGCTCGCCTCCGGGCTTGAAATCGGTGCCGCGCTTGAAGCGAAGCACAATGCCGCTGTAGTCCTTGTAGAACTCTTCGGCGGAAATCCTGCGCCGCCCCGTGGAAGGGTCATTGAGATGGAAATGACGGCCATCGAATCCATCGAGGACGACGAAATGGCTGAATTGCCAGAACAGAATCAAAGGCAACTGCAGCATTTTCAGTTGATCGGCGCGTGCGCTGAGCCCGCTGCATTCGAGGCCATAGTGTCGGGAGGCGCGCAAGATGCTTGCGGCGCTGCTGCCGTCCCGGCTCACCTCGCATTTTTCGCGCAATTCGGTAAGCGGCACCCATCGCCCGAAGTAGGCCAGCACGATGCCGAGACAGGCGGCGCCGCATTCCGACGCATGCATCTGCAACAGAACCGGCGTGGTCACCTTCTGTTTCGATACGTCCGAAGAGGCCTTGTCCCTGGCCCCCTTTGGGGCGCGCAGCGGCATCTTATGGTTGCCTCATTCGAAATAGCGCGATCGGAGATTGCCTGCCGAGCTCGATGACGAACCGGCATTTCCTGCCCTTCAGGGAATCCGAAGCAACACTTTCTTCGAGCGCGATATCGACGCGGTGCAATGACACCGGCGCCGCGGACTCAAACGCCGCCTGCCCCCCGGAGAAAGGCACGGCGGAAATCGCCTTGACCTCTCCGCCGAGCGCGCCTGTTTCTCCGTCCGCCGTATCCGGCTCTATCACCACCGGCATCCCGGCCTCGATACGTGGAGCGATATCGCTGTCGACCCAGACGAGGGCCCGCACGGACCGGCCGCCCCCGGGCGAGTTTTCGCCTTGCTCGACCACTACGCCGTCCACCGCGAGACTACGGGCCACGCTGCCAAAGAAAAGCCATGCACAGAGGATGCACAGGACAAGAGCGATTGCGGCGACAAGCAGACGCTCCCGCGGCGTGGAAATCGTCAGCAGCCGATCGAGTTGCTCGCGTTCTTCCTTCGCTTCGGCAACGATATTATGAAAAGAATCGAATGGATTATTGAACACGACGGCAGGGCAACCCTCTCGTTGTAATCAAGCAAGGTAAAAAAACATCATACCATCCGGTAAAAAGAAATGTAATTCCACACAATCCGGCTCAAGAATCGTCGGCGTTTGGGAAGCAGTGGATTTCCGATGGGCGGAACAGGCCGTTCGTTTACTCGTTTTCGGAATCAGTTGCTCCGGGGAGCCGGCCACGAACCGCCCGCGCCTCTCGCGCCGCAACATTTCTCGAGGTCGCCCTCACGGCGACTGACATACAAAATCACAGGGCGGGGAATTTTTCAACGGCCTTGTTTGGACGCCCTGCGCAGCAGGCAGACGATCTTCTCCGGTTTGCAGAACTTTCCCGTCATCCTCGGTCCAGCATTTGCGAACCCGGGGGAACCGATCCTACGGCGCGGAATCAACCTTCGTGAAACTTTACGGACCCGGCGCCTGGCAGCTCAGCCCCTGGGACATCTGGCAATAACTGGAGAGAGGGAAAAACGCCAACGTCCGATTCCAGTCCGATTTGTCAATGACCGACTGGTTCATCAGTTCGATCATTTCGTCGAATTTGCGGAGTGCGTCGCAATCCACCACCTCGGGATCCACCACCTTGCGGTGTCGAGGCCAGGCGTGGTCTCGAGCGTGGCGCCAGAATCCGCTGTCGTACTTCGAACCACAGGAATAGTGCCAACCGACGAATAAGCCGAAGCAGAGCATGGTATTGGTGAGGAATCGATTGACCACCAGAGCATCGCGTTCGAGATATTCTACCGAACGGTTAAGGCGCAAATGGAGAACCATCCCGACCTCTACCTGTGCGGATACGATCGCCGTTGCTTCGAGGGGTTCCATGAAGGCGGCTGCGTTGCCGATGCGAGCCACCGCGCCATCGTACATGTGACGATGGATAAAATTGGGAAACGGAATGACGGCGCGCTGCTCGAACTCCGATACGCCATCGGTCTCGAGGAAAGCGTCGAAGTCCGATTCGACTTCGTCGAGGCCGGATACGTCGCGGTTGAAGATGTACCCGTAGGATGTGTGTGCTGTAAGCGGAATAACGACTATCCAACCGTGCGGACGCGCAACCGCGCGGGTGTAGGTAGGTTGCAGAACCAGCCCGTCCCGCTCTTCTTCGACGATTGCCGGACAGCGGCGGATGACGGCCGTATTGGTGGGGATGAAGGAAACGTCGATGTGCCGTCCGGGTCTAGTTCTCCGGGAAAGCCCCGGGCGTCGAAGACCAGGTCGTAGCGCTCCGCCGGCCGGCCCTCGAATTCCACTTGCGCGCCGCCTTCCACCCTGTTGATACTGGTTACTTTCGCGTCGATATGGCGCGCGCGCGTGCTTTCATGCAGCAGGTCCGCCATCAAGTCGACGGACAGGTGATAGGCGTAGGACACCTGTTGCGGCGTGAAATAGTGGGTGAATTCGCGATTGCGCCGACCCCATCCCTCGAATGTTACACCGTACTTGCGCGTTCCTTTCAGGCGCTGCTGGACTGTTTCATGGGGAAGATTCGTAAGTTGACACAAATCCTGCACGAGACTCGGCCAGCTGCCTTCGCCTACTCCGAGGGCCGGGATGCGCGAATCATAGATGTGATGCAGCTCGTGGTCGCTCTCGGGTATAAGACGAGTCACATTGGCGGCCGCCAGGGACCCTGCGGTTCCCCGCCCGACAACCGCGATCTTCCGTAATGATTTAGCGCCCGGCTGTATCATCCTACTCACTTTCGCAAGTATCGGTGCATCGCAGGTAAAGTACCATATCCTTTTGAATATAGATGAAATTGCGGATATGAGCCATTATTAAATCCGGCGTATGGGCGTCGTGAATCAGGCGTGGATGGGCAAAGATGGATGCCCGCTAGAATGCAAGCGGTTTCACCGGAGAGTTCGGCGCAATGCGATCCGGCTCTTTCGGACGTGGACGGATCGTTTCATGCAGGCATGTTTTCGAACGATTCGGGGTCCGTGATCACGTGTTTCCCGGTTCCTGGATAATTCGGTAAATTCAGATAAATTCACGGGGTATTTCGATAAAAAAGTGTGAGTTTATCTTATTGTTATTTATAATGTTATTCCATTTTACGGCTTATTCGGGGCGCAGCAGGCTTTTGGCCTTATCCCCTTCCGGCGTCACGGCCAGCACCTCGAGACTCGGCCTCGCGGGGCTCCTCGTGAGGAGGAGTTCCACGGGCTTGTCGAGCGCCATGATCTCGTGCACTTCGCCGGGGCGGAACTGCACCAGATCCCCCGGCGCGGCTTCCAGAATTTCTCCTTCCACGGCGATGCGGAGCCCGCCCTTCAGGAGATAGAGGAACTGCTCGTCATGGTGATAATGCGGGTTGGAATGTCCCCTCGCCTCCATGCGGAAATATCCGATGGTGGTGTGAGCGCCATCGACCCACGCGGCGTCTGCGGTCACGTAGTCGGCGGCCTTTCCCTGGTTCTGAGCGGCGAGATTTCTGTAAATCGGCATGGAATGAACTCCTGTAGATGAGGTGATGACGGAAGACGGTATGTCAGGCGTATTCTAACGGCATGGACTCGCAATCTGTCCAGCCCCCATGTATATTTGTGCGGCAAAACAGGCGTTTCCCTCACTGCAGAAAGTTATTCGGAGGCATTTCGTGAGCGCCCCATCGGTGGATGAATTCGAGTATTTCTTCGATAAACCCTGGTCGGACGGCCTGCCGGTCATCCCCCCGACGGAAGAGCGTCTGGGCCAAATGCTTGCAGGAACGAGCCGAGATCCGGACGAAGTAATCGGCGACGTACCTCCGTTATTGGCGCAGGCGGACGTTCGGACCATTGCCGTTCATGCCATTATGGCAGGGTGCAAGCCGGAGTATATGCCCGTTCTCATCGGGGCCGTGGAAGCCATTCTGGAGGAAAAGTTCAACGTGGGCGGCGTGCAGGCGACGCTCTCCTGCGCGGCTCCACTTTTGATAGTGAACGGCCCTTACGCCAGGGAAATCGGCTTAAACGGCGGGCTGGGCTGTTTCGGCCCCGGGAATCGCGCCAACGCGACGATTGGCCGCGCCATCAGGCTTTTGCTCCTCAATATCGGCGGCGGAATTCCGGGTATCACCTCGATGAGCACATTCTCGCAACCGGGGAGGTTCACGTACTGCATCGCCGAGAATGAAGCGGAAAGCCCCTGGGAGTCTCTCGCTCAGACGAATGGTTTTGATGCGGAGGATAACGTTGTCACCGCCGTGCATGTGGAAGGTCCCGTCATGTCCTGGGATGACGTGAGCGACGACCCCGAGCGGATGTTGCCCTCCATTGCGGACACCATGTCGCATCTGGGTTCGTGGAATTGTTGGGCCAGCACCGATTTGGTGGTCGCGATGAGCCCGCAGCAAGCCGCGATTTGCGCAAAGAGGGGGTATTCAAAGGCGGATGTCCATGGACGCCTTTGCGAAATCGCAGGCCGCACGGTGGGCGAACTCAAAACGGGAGGTCATTTCCGGGAAAATCGTATTCAGGATTTTCCGATCCCCGTCGATCTGGATGATGATGATGCGTTTGTTCCGACGATTAAAGAGGCCCGGAGACTGCTCTTGATCGTGGCGGGCGGAGTACCGGGGCCGATAACGGCCGTGATGCACGGCTGGAACGGCAGCAGCCGTTCGGTTTCCCGCGCATTTGAATCTTGATGAAACCCATATATTTCAGGGGATGAATTGTTTTGAACGATCCTCAAGATGAATTCGAGTTTTTCCTGGAAAAACCCTGGTCGGACGGCTTGCCCGTCGTCACCCCGACCGAAGAGCGCATTGAGCGCATGCTCTCGGGCACGAAGAAAAGTCCGACCGAATTCATCGGTCAGGTTCCTCCCGCCATGGGCGAGGCCACGGTTCATAGCGTGGCGGTCCATGCGGTTATGGCCGGCTGCAAACCTGAGTATCTGCCGGTCGTACTCGGCGCCACCTCCCTTATGCTTCGCGAAGAGTTCAACACGAACGGCGTACAGGGCACGATGCACGGCGTGGCGCCGCTCATGATTGTAAACGGCCCCTATTCCGAGCAAATCGGGGTTCACGGGGGCAATGGCTGCTTTGGCCCCGGCTTCAGATCCAACGCTTCCATCGGCAGAGCCATTCGCCTGATTCTGATGAACCTGGGCGGGGGCATTCCGGGTGTTTCTTCCATGACGATTTTCGGCACGCCGCTGCGCTATACCGCGTGCGTAACGGAGAACCTTCAGTTTCATCCCTGGGAGACGCTCGCTGAATCCAGAGGATACGGGGCGGACGAGAATGTGATCACCATGGCCATGGTGGAAAGTCCGCGCCTGACCTTCGATGACGTAAGCGAGGAGCCTGAGAGGCTGCTCCGGGGAATCGCCGATGCGATGACGGGCCTGGGCTCATGGAACATGCACGCGCCCAGGACCGATATGGTCGTCGCCATGAACCCCCAGCATGCGAAAATTTGTTCCGAGGGCGGCCTCACTCGCGCGGACGTGCATCGGCAATTGTGTGAGTTGGCCGGCCACAAGGTGAAGGAGCTTAAGCGGGGCGGCAACTGGCGGCGCGAGCGAGCGCTGGGTATGTATATTCACGTAGACCCCGATGATGATGAGTTTTTTGTTCCCGTCATCAAGGACCCCCGTGATCTCCACTTGATCGTTGCGGGCGGCTGGGGATCGGGGAGTGCGGTCTGCCACGGCTGGAGCGGCGGCAGCCGCGCCGTTCATGGGGCCTATGAAGTGTAGCACCGGAATCTCCACGACAGTCAGAGTGGTATCAGATTTCTATGGATGAATTCGAATTTTTCTTTCAAAAATCCTGGTCGGACGGCCTGCCGGTAATCCCCCCAACCCAGGAACGGATGGCCGCCATGCTCTCGGGTACGAGACTCGGGGCTTCGGAGGTCATTGGCCTGGTGCCGCCCCTCATGGGGGAGGCCGGCGTCGAAGCGGTTGCCGCGCACGCCGTGATGGCGGGGTGTGAACCTTCGTATATGCCTGTCGTCATTGCTGGGCTTAGAGCGCTTCTTGCGCCGGAACTCAACTTGAACGGCGTACAGGGCACCATGCACAGCGCAGCCCCTCTTATCATCGTGAATGGTCCATATGCGAAAATAATCGGACTGCATGGCGGAACGGGATGCTTTGGTCCGGGATTTCGGGCGAATGCGACAATCGGCCGCGCCATCCGGCTTATTCTCATGAACCTGGGCGGCGGTGTGCCGGTTTCCGCCTCGATGAGCACGTTTGGTTCACCTGCCAGATATACGTTTTGTATCGCCGAGAATGAAGCGGAAAGTCCCTGGGAGCCGTTGTCCGTCACGAGAGGTTTTCATCGGGATAACGATGTTGTAACCGCCGTGATGACGGAAGCGCCTCAAGGATATATCGATGATTATTCCAAGGACCCGGAATTATTTTTCGTGGGCTTGGCGGATAAAGTATCCACCCTGGGTTCGCTGAATATCTGGCTGAAAACCCAGGTGGTTGTTGCTTTGGGACCGGATCATGCGCGCATGTGCGCGACGGCTGGTTTGAGCAAGGAAGATGTTCATCGCCGGATTATGGAACTTGCGTGTAGACCCCTGGGAGAGCTGAAAAAATCGGGCTATTGGCGAGAGGAGATGATAGCCAAGTGGCCATTTGACGTGGCCCTGCAGGATGATTCTTTTATGGTACCGGCGATCAAGGATGAAGACGATCTGATACTTCTCGTCGCAGGGGGTACGCCCGGACCGGTTACGTTCGTCATGCCCGGCTGGGTGGACGGCAGCGAGGCGGTATCGGCGGACTATCAACCATAAGCCTACCTGCCAGGCTTGCTTTTGAGGATGAACTTATGGATGAGTTCGAGTTTTTCTTTGATAAAGAATGGTCGGACGGCCTGCCTGTCGTGACCCCGACGGAAGAGAGGATTGGTCTGATGCTCTCGGGCACGAGGAGGGAGCCGGGCGAAGTACTCGGCCACGTGGCTCCGGCAGGCGGGGAACTCAGTATACAAGGGGTGGCGGCCCACGCCGTCATGGCGGGTTGTAAGCCTGAATACATGCCGGTGCTGATAGCCGGCCTGGAAGCGCTTCTCGATGAGCGTTTTAACGTAAATCTGATTCAGGCCACGACGAGCGCGGGCGCTCCTTTTCTGTTGGTGAATGGTCCTTATGCAAGGGAAATCGGGCTGCACGGGGGCGTAGGCTGCATGGGACCCGGCTACCGCGCGAACCTGACCATCGGCCGCGCCGTCAGGCTCATCATGATGAATGTGGGAGGAGGCATTCCCGGAATCACCTGCCTCGGTGGTTTCGGAGGTCCCTGGCGAAGCACTTTTTGCATCATGGAGAACGAGGAGGAATCCCCTTGGGAGTCGTATGCGGAATCGAAAGGGTATTCCAGGAGCGATAACGTGGTGACCATGATTCCTCTCGAAGGTCCGGTGCAGGTATGGGACGATGCGAGCTTGACTCCTGACCGGCTCCTGACGACGGTTGCCGATATGATGTCGGCATTGGGCGGTCCCAATATGTATCGGCAAGCGGATATGGCGGTTGTCCTGGGTGCGCAACATGCGCATCTGTGCGCCGACGCCGGGCTGACCCGCAGCGATGTCTATCAAAAGTTATTGGAAACGGGTGGGCGTACTATCGGGGATATCAAGCGCGGCGGCATCTGGCGAGGCGAGAAAGGCGCGGATCGCTGGCCATTTCCCGTGGATGTGAATGATGATGATTTTTTTGTGCCTGCGGTCGGGGAGCCCGACGATCTTCATTTGATCGTCGCGGGGAGCAGGGGTTCGCCTTCCAGCATGGTCATGCACGGAATTACCGTGGCGTGTCGGGCAGTGACTAAAAAATTTGACGTGTGAAAAGTTTCTTTTCCGGGTGGGTTCGGAGCGTAGGTTGGATTTTGCATTCAGTATCAAATTCGAAGGCAGAATCTATCTCATCTTAATTTGTTAAAGTTGGAATGTTTTAGTGTGCTTCTCTACAAAAGAGCCCCGACAAAATTGCCGGGGCTCTTTTGTGATCGACGCTTGTTAATGGCCGTTGCTATTGCCGTTTTTCTTCATGACCGCCCGGCAAACACGCTCGGGCGTAATGGGCAAATCGTAGACTTCCGTGCCTATCGCATCATTGATGGCGAGGGCGACGGCGGCAGGCGCATTATTGCATGGAGGTTCTCCGACGCCGCGTGCGCCATATGGGCCTGCGCCCTCTCCACATTCGAGGACAACAGACTCAAACTCACCGATATCCGAGGAAGTGGGAATCAGATACTCGTGAAAGCTTTGTGATCGGCAGTCTCCTTCCACCATGGTGATTTCCTCGTGCAGCGCATAGCCAATCCCCATCACCGCGCCGCCTTCGAATTGCCCCTCCACGCTTTGAGGATTCAGCGCTCGCCCGACGTCATGGGAGGCGATGTGCTTCAAGAGATTCACTTCGCCGGTTTCGATATCGACTTCCACTTCGCTCGCATGGACGCCAAAAGTGTAGTCCGACCATCCGCCCATGCCGTTCATGTATCGTTCCGGATTCTCGTATTCGTGTCCCGGCATGTTGTAGCCATGGGTGCAATGTAGCGCCTCACCCATTTTTTTGGCTTCGCCGGCCGCAGGACCGATGCCAACTCTTCTCTCGGGTGCGGAGGCTACCCATGCCTCGCCGCCTCCCACGCGAATGTCCTCTTCTGCAGCCTCGAGCAACGAGGCAGCGCCTTTGGTCACGCCTTTTCGAACCTCATCAGCGGCAAGTTGAACGGCGTGCCCCGCCATGAGTGTCTGGCGGGAACCTGCAGTGATGCCCGAGAGTGGCGTAGTAGCTGAATCGGACAAACGGGTGGAAACCTGATCGAGCCTGAGCCCCAGGGTTTCAGCTGTGATGCTTTGAAGGGTAGCGCCCTGGCCGGCGCCTATATCCGGCGCGCTCACACGTACCACGGCGCTGCCATCCGGCTCGAGGTGAACCGCCGCATTCGCGTCGTCATTCGGCCTTCCGTATCCGGTGATGTTCGCGGCCGCCGCCCGGCCAATGCGTTTGCCCGGACCTGGTTCTGCGGGGTCGCCCAGGGCCTGTAGCGCGCTGTCGAGGCATCCTTCCAGGTTCGGTTCGTAAGGTATCTTCTGTCCGGTCGGCAGTTCCTGTCCTTTCTGGATGAAATTTTTCCGCCTGAATTCGTACTTGTCCAACCCGAGGGCATCTGCAACCAGGTTCATTTGAGTCTCATATGCGAAGCAGACCTGGTTTGATCCGACACCGCGCATCGCGTTGGTGATGGGATTGTTCGTGAGATAGCCGTGCGCACGAATTTTTACGTTGGGTACATCGTAAGGGCCTGCGGCGATGCACATCGCGCCCAGGAGGAACAAATTGGATTTATACGGATAGGCGCCAGCATCTCCTACGATATCCGCCTGAACGGCCAGGATTTTCCCGTCCCTGGTCGCTCCTGTTTTGTACTTCATATAGAAAGGGTGTTTTTTCGAGGTGTTTCTAATGCCGTGCTCGCGGCCCAATACCATGACGGCGGGCCTTTGCGTATGCCAGGTGAGAAGCGCCAGATAAGGTTCTACGGTCAGCATACCCTTGGCGCCGAACCCGCCGCCGACGTAAGTGCCGAGGTGGCGAACGCGGCTATGCGAGATTCCCAAAATCGCCGCTATGGCGCGGTAGTATTCGATAAGCTGTGTGCCGACGCGGATGGTGATGACGCCGTCTTCTTCCATCCAGGAAGTACCGGAGGCCGGTTCCAGGAAGGCGTGTTCGGCGAGTTGCGTGGTGTATGTTTTCTCAATCACCACGTCGGCTTCGTCAAACGCTGTCTTCAAGTCTCCGCGGGTAACGTCAAAATCACACGCTTGTCGTTTTTCGGCGCTTGTTTCATCGTGACGCGTTGTCCACACGCCCTCTTCCGCCTCGATTTCCACTTCAATGGCCGCTATCGCGGCATCAAGCGCTTCTCTGTTTTCGGCGCCAACGATGGCGAGAGCGTCCCCGGTGAATTCAATTTTGTCTTCCACCAGAACAGGCTGATGGGGAAGGCCCGGGGTGCCGGAGCCGAATCGCGCGTTTGTGCCCGGAATATCCTTTGCAGTCAGAATGGCGGCTACGCCCGGGATTTTTTCGGCTTTTGAAATGTCGAGTTTTTTCAGGCGGCCGACCGGGATGGGTGTAAACAATACGCCGCACTGCAGAGCCCCTGCAGGAACTGCATCTTCTCCGTAGGGCATAGACCCATCCGCTTTCGGAATTGCGTCGTATCGAACATTCGACTTGCCGATGATATCGTAATCGGCCATTTGTCTGCTCCTTAAGGTAAGAGGATATCCGTGAATTAGATTTGATTCTGCCAAATTTCGGCGAAACTGAGAAGCGGATAAATCATCATTTGTTTTTTTATATAAAATTGGTTGGGCTGATATCGTAGACAAGGAATAAATTGCGGGATATGATTTGACTTCGGTTGAATTCACATATCAATTGGAGAAAACCATGGCGAACGGAATGGGATTCATTGATCCGACGGCGGGAGGGTCGGCCGCGCGAATCGAGCTTGCGCAAAGGCCCGGCGATCTTTCGGGTAAGGTGGTGGGGCTCCTCGACAACACCAAAGAACAAGCGGATATCATTTTGGAAACCTTGGGAAATGCCCTCCGCGAGCAATACGATGTGGCCAGAGTCATTTCGATGCGAAAAGAGCATTACTCGAAGCCTGCCACTGATGAAATGATCGAAGAAATGGCCCAGGAGGTGGATGTGGCGATAGCCGCATTGGGAGGCTGAGGCTCCTGCACGTTGTGCAGTGTGCACGACACGGTTGAATTTGAAAAACGGGGCATTCCTTCAACGACCATTATTACCGAGGCGTTCAAGAACGCGGCGGACTTTCAATTCCGTGGCAAGGGCATGGAAGGGCATCCTTATATTCAGTTGCCTCATCCGGTCAGCAATTTGCAGCCTGATGAAATGAGAGACACGACGCTGAAGTTTGTCGAAGAAGTGGCCGGCCACCTGAAAAGCTGATCCGAATTCTAGAGAAAAAGTATTTTCCAGGAGGAAGGGTACGTGCGCGAATTTGAAACAATTTCCTATACGGAAGAAAATGGATTGGCGGTAGTGAAGTTCAACCGCCCGGAGAGTCTGAACGCGATCAGTTTCAAGATGGCGGAAGAATTCGTGGAATTGGCGCGAACCCTGGCCGACGCGGGGAATGTGCGTGTGGTCATTCTTACTGGAGAGGGACGTGGTTTCAGCACGGGCCGCGACCTGAAAGAAAGCACCACGCATACGAAGGAGATGGCCGATCAATATCAGCGCTATGTGATGACGGCGACGTCTCTATGGGCACGCTTGCCAATGCCTACCATCGCTGCGATCAACGGCCATACGTTCGGCTGGGGCGTGGAGATTACCTTGGTATGCGATATCAGACTGGCCGCTGAAGAAGCCACTCTTTGTTTTCCGGAATGCAGCCTTGGTATTTTCCCGGGGGCCGGCGGCGTAGTCTGGCTTCAAAGGATCATGCCGGCCGGTCAGGCGAAGGAGTTGGTTTACACGAGCAAGCGTATTGATGGAAAAGAAGCCGAGCGCATCGGCTTGGTGAATAAGGCGCATCCGCTGGATGAGCTGTTGGATGAAGCGACAGCCATCGCTGAGAAAATCAGGGACAATGGCCCCTTGGGTGTTCGTGGCGCGAAGAAAGCAATCGACCAGACCCTCGATATGCCGCTCTCTCAGGCTATCGAATTTTCGAACGCCCTCAGGTTGCCGTTGAATCACACCAAGGATTTCGCCGAGGCGTTGCAGGCGTTCAAAGAGAAGAGGAAACCAGTATTTACCGGAGAATAAAGAAGTTGGAATTTCCATGAAACATAGAGCCTGTCCCATTCAGAGGACGGGCTTTTTGTTCATTGTGGCGGGATATGAACAGAAACCTCCTCATCACACATAACGAATCCCAAGTCGCGAGTATTACCGTGAATCGGCCGGAAGCGCGAAATGCGTTCAATACGCCATTGATGGAAGCCATGTGTCTGGAGATGGGTGAAATTGAAAAGAGCCAGAATATTAAAGTACTTATCGTGACGGGTGCGGGAAGCTCTTTTTCTTCGGGACGCGACCTTAAGGAAAGCGCCACCCATACGAAAGAACAGGCGAAACGATTCATGATGTTGGGCGAACGGTGGAGTACGGCTCTTCGTGAACTACCCATCCCGACAATAGCAGCGGTGAATGGCCCCGCCTTCGGGTGGGGGATGGTGTTGATGCTCTCATGCGATATTCGTGTTGCAGTGGACGACGCCGTTTTGGGTTATCCGGAGACTGCGTTGGGAGTATTTCCTGGAGGAGACGCCACAGTTCGTCTGACGCGTCAGATTTTTGTTCCATCCGTGAAAGATCTAGTGCTCACGGGCAGAAGATTTGATGCGAAAGAGGGATATCGCTTAGGATTGGTGAATCGCATCACATCGCAAAGAGACCTGATGAGGGAAACTCGCGCTCTGGCGAATACAATTGCGCAACACCCGCCGGAGAGATTAAAAGCGATGAAATCAAAGTTTTTGAAAATCGAAGCGATGCCGCGCTTTGGCCATTTGTCGGTAGCCGAGAAAATCGATCGATGAAAGTCAGGGAGTGCTTTTTGCAGGCGGTAGCGATTGTTGGAGTGGAAGAAGAAGCCAGAGAAACCTGGGCGGCCATGAACAGGATAAACGCACCTTGGGCGGCGGTATTTGATGGTACGCACTTGATTGGCGTCGTAAACAAAAAAGACCTCGATTCGTTTCTTCGTGTGCCCGAGGTATTTCAAAGAGTGGGAGAGGTTGCCAAAATGGATATGCCTTCGAGACGAGGAATATCGCTGTCCCCGGACACGGATTTGAACGAGGTTGTTCTTCGGCTTGAAATGGCGGGAGCGGATGCCGCTTTTGTCGAGGGCGACGGCAGGCCGCATGGCGTCATGGAGATGGATGCAGCCAAGCGCGCATTGTCTCGTTCTTCATGATGCGTATTTGTTTTCCCTTAGGGTAACCGAATCATTCGCCTCTCTTTCATGGGGTGATTGACGGGAGGAGTGTCCATGGAATTCACTTTGAATGAAGAGCAAAAACGGATTCAGGGAATAGCCAGGAAATTTTCCTATGAAGAACTTGCTCCGGTGGCTCCCGAGCGTGACCGCATTCAGAACTGGGAAGAGCGCATGCCGTGGGATCTGACCGAAAAAGCAAGCGCTTTGGGCTTAAGGCAACTCCCATACCCAAAAGAATATGGTGGAATGGGTGCCGATGTGCTTTCGTGTTGTTTGGCGGGCGAGGAACTTGCCGCGGGTGATCTGGGTTTTGCGGTGAACCTGGATCAGACATGGAAGCTGTCCCATATCCTGGAAAAAGTAGAGTCTGAAGTCAGAGACCCCTGGTTAAAACGCTTGTGCGAAGAACCAAGATTCCTGGCTGCGATTTCCATGACGGAAGAAGGAGCAGGGACAGACCATCAGGGCTATTACGATGATCCCTCCATTGCGCTTTATGCGCATGCGGAGAAAGAAGGTGGTAAATGGATCATCAATGGCAAGAAGCGCTATGTCAGCAATGGTCCTATCGCGTCGTTATACGTATTAGCGGCGAGAACCGACCTCAGCAAAAACTTGAGGGAAGGCTTAACCGGCTTTCTGGTTCCAAGAGAGACTCCCGGCATATCGATAGGCGAGGTGCATGAAAAAATTGGCCAGCGCCTTTCGATGAATTCAGAAATTTTCTATGAAGACATCGAGATCCCCGAAAACCATATTATCTTAGGTGAAGGAAACATGTTCGAGATCAGGGGCAATCTCCTGTCGATGGGGAAACCGGAAGCAGCCGCTACAGCCTTGGGAGTTGGACGAGCCGCGTTCGAGAAAGCGCTGGCTTACAGCCGCGAACGTGTCCAGGGCGGTAAGCCTATCGGCCAGCATCAGGCGATAGAAACCATACTCGCCGATATGGCGATGAATCTGGACATTGCGCGCACATATATCTGGCGCACCGCCTGGGCGGTGGACCATCAAAAGCCATATGATTTCACGCAAGGATGGAAATGCAAAGTATTCGCTTCGGAGGTCGCCTTTGATTGCGCGCGCCTGGGCATGGAGGTATTCGGCGGCGCAGGCATCATGCACGACGCTCCCATGGAGAAATACCTTCGCGATGCCAGTACGTTCCTGCATTCAGACGGTACGAATCAGATCTTGCGGTTAAGGACCGGGCAAGCCTATGTGAAAGGAGTGGCCACGGCGTTTTAGCGGTATGAAAAGGAGAATTTGAGATGACGCGCCGGGTGGATAAATGGCGGCAGGGTGAATTGTTCCAGAAAGACGGGGAATCGCTGGAAAATCATGTTGCCGAATGGCTCCAGAAAGTGCGTGTGGAATTCTCCGTGTTTGTATCGGATGAAGGTATTGCGGAAATAAGAATGTTGAATGGCGTTGATAAACCGCTCGTTGCCGATCATGCGAGGGAGCAATCAACGCCGTTGAGTCGTCAAGCTTCAAAAGAGATAGAAGAGTATCTGAGGGGCACGCGAAAAAGTTTCAAGTTGAAGGCGGACCTCTCCTCTCTCACGCCTTTCATGATCAAAGTACTAAATGAGACGGAAAATATTCCTTACGGCGAGACGCGCTCCTACGGCTGGGTGGCGAATCAGATAGGAAACCCGAAAGCTTCGCGCGCTGTAGGCCAGGCGTTACATAGAAATCCCGTTCCTCTTGTAATACCATGACACCGCGTCATCGCGGGCTCGGGCGAGCTCGGCGGATTCGCAAGCAGCGTTTCTTTGAAGTTGGCGCTCCTGTTCCATGAGATGAACCACAAAAGTTAGGACGTGCGGATTTCGCTTGGGCGCATTCTAAAATCTTGGGGGATGGAAGATGTCTGAAAAGATGAATGATTTTATCAACCAGGTTCGCGAAATTGTAAAAACAGGCGGCACCGAAGAAGAAGTAACTGCTCGAGTAGCGGTGGTTCTTGAACCGATTTTGGATGAGCCGAACCTCTTGAATGCCGACCAACTGTTAGTGAAAAAAGAAGGATTTACGCTCAACCGGATTCATGTCGAACCGGATGAGAGTTTCTCTATAGGCGCCGGCATATGGGATGTGGGTCAGACCACCCCGATTCATGATCACGGCACCTGGGGGGTAATAGGCATATACCGTGGAATGGAGAACGAAGAGAGTTTTTTGCGTGAAGGTCCGCGCGAAGAGGGCGCTCGCGTAAATCTCAAGCCGCAGGGGAAACGCCTGGCAGGACCTGGGGATGTTTTCGTCTGCTGTACGAAGGACCAGGATGTGCACCGTGTTAGCTGTGCTTCGCCTGAGCCTGTTGTGGGCATTCATGTCTATGGTGATGATCTCGCCAAGCTAACGCGCTATAAATATGAGGAATCAACCGGCGAGGTGAACTTGTTTGTCACAGGATGGGATTATGCGAAAACCTCCGCTTAATCCCTAAAAACCGAAGAAGCGGATATCTGACATCACTATATCGTTTTCTCTGTAGAGACCACCTCTGAGCATCTGGTTGGGAACCTTCGAGCAGAGTTGAAATAAACACGTCTTCTACCAAGGCATGGGTTTTCTGTCCTGGAAATACCCTCCGGTGGGCCCGTCCTTCGGCAATAAGGCGAGCCATACGGGCGTGTCTGCTCCTTCATCTATTGATTTTGAGGCGCCCCGACCGCCCATGTCGGTTCTCACCCATCCTGGATGGCAACAATTTACCAACACGCCGGTTCCCTGGAATTCGCTCGCGAGAACTTTCGTCATCGCATTCAAAGCGGTTTTGGTGATTCTGTATGCGGGAGAGCCTCCGCCCATGCTGGCGAGAGAGCCCATGCCGCTTGAGACGTTCACGATTCTACCTGCTGAGCTTTTTTTCAAGAGGGGAGCCAATGTTTGGCACAGCATGAGAGGGCCGTAGAGGTTGGTTTCCATCATTTCCCGGACGATTTCGACGGGAACGTCCAACCCCATCATCCCGGCATCTTTTCTGATAGCCGCGTTGTTGATCAGAATATCCAGATGACCGAATTCTCTCGTCAGAAAATTGGCTAGAGATTCAATGCTGTTCCGGTCGGTGACATCTAGGGGATGGAATATTACTTCCAGCCCTTCTTTTTTCAACTGTTCTTCAGCGGTTTCACCCTTGGAGGCATCTCGCGCTGTCAGGATAGTTTTGACCCCTTGCCCTATCAGCGCCCGGCAAATCCCGAAACCGATGCCCTTGTTGCCGCCTGTTACGACGGCGATTTTCTCGTTAGGCAACTTTCATCTCCCTTGTCTGTATGGATCACTGGTTCATTTCCACTGCGTGTTATAACATACAGGTAAGTAGTCTCACCCGGACATATCAAAGAATGCGTGTTGGAAAGAAACCGTTGAATTCAATTCACCTGATCCTGTTCGACGTAGATGGCACCTTGCTTCTAAGCGGAGGCGCAGGGGCAGGAGCGTTGAATTTCGCTTTCGATCGCATATACGGGATCCCAAAAGCAATGCGTCATGTTCATCCGCACGGGAAGACGGATGAACTCATCGTTCAAGAGATGTTTATCTCTCATCTTGAACGATGTGGGAGCGAGTCAGAAGTGAAGGCCCTTCTGGAGAGATACGTGGAAATCCTGCCCCGCACAGTCAGGGATTCCAGGAATTTTCACCTGATGCCGGGGATTCCAGATTTGCTTTCGTGTCTCAAGGGCCGAAATGACGTGTTCATGGGATTGGGAACGGGCAATATCGAAGCGGGTGCGCGAATCAAACTCTCTCGCGGCGGGTTAAATAGTTTCTTTTCGTTCGGGGGTTTTGGCTCTGATTCTGGAGACAGAACGGAGTTGCTGGAAGCAGGATTTCAGAGAGGCGAGCAAATCATTCAAAAACAATTTCCATGTAAATCTATTACTCGTTGGGTGATAGGTGATACATGGCGTGACGTCGCAGCGGGTCGCGCATGTGGCGCGAAGACGATGGCCGTGGCCACGGGCGGCGATTCTCTTTATGAGTTGGCGAGTGCTTCTCCGGATTTTCTTTTTGCTACCCTGGAGGACACGGAGAGATTTTGTGAAATCCTGGACACGGGTGATTAAGGCATGAGTGAATCCTTATATCCGGTTACGCCAAGTGAAATCGCCCATGTCTACCGGCAAATTCCCGAGTGGACCATAGGCGAACTCGCCGATTTATCCGAGGCGCAAACGGATAGAACGGGGACGGAAGTATGGGCGCGTTGGTCCCCAAGAAGACAGCTCAGCCATATGGCCTACATTACGACGAGATGGTTCATGGTTCTCTACGGCGCTACCCGCCTGCCCTGGCCGGTTGTGGATATGAGCCAATTCAGCACGTTCATCAATACGCGAGATGATGATCGTCGTTTTTCCTCTGAGCGATATGGGGATATCGAGTGGCTGCATCTGCGTTTATCCGAAGTCTGTGAGGCGGCGGCGATCCAAGTTGAACAGCCGGAAATAAAGCCTTCGGCTGACAAATCGCTTTTGTTTGTTTTCACGGACTCATCGGTCGTAGGTGTGAGCGAGGAGCGTGCCGTTGATTTGTGGAATCGGTGCATGAAATGCCACCCGGATGGATTTACGATCGACGCTGACTACGCGCATGGATTTCGAATGACGCCCCTGGCGACTTTGCGTCATGTACTTTGGGATGATTTGATTCACTTGCGCTCCATCAGGCTCCATCGTGAAGCCTTGGGTTTGTCTCCCGTCTATCCTGATGCACCCGTGGGCGGCTACGCTTCCGCCTATCCGGTTTCTTGATGAGTTTCCCGCTCCCATCTCGAGCGAATTTCCTTTTTTGGTTTTTTTTTATCTCATTTGCTTCTTTGGCAGGAGCGCTATTGTTTTTCTCGAAACCTCTATTTCTTGATAAAACAGGTGTTAAAGCATCCTTGGCGGCAGAAGCAAAGAAGTTGAGAGGAATGCCTCCTGAGGCCATCGCAAAAAACGTAGGCCAAATTCTCAAGAAATACCTGGACGCTTCAAAGCACACCAGCCGTGCGGATATTCAGGTTTCCGAGATAACACCTGAAAGGTTGTCTGTTGACATTTTGTTGCCATGGTCGGAAGTGAGCGCAAAAAAAAGAAGACAAAGAGCGGAATTAGTTTGTCGGCTCGGAAGCGATATGCTGGAAAATGCGGGAGCAAAGGACACCATTTTCTTGGTGAATCTTTTACGCATGAGGAGAGACTCGACGGCCAGCGAGTCCGTGGGTGCGATGATGTATTCTTCCAAAGACGAAAAATGCACGTGGAAAGAATAGCTTTTTCAGATAGCAGGACTTACAAGAAGCCAAATCCATCAAATGCCGACGCCTTTTCTATGTAGAACTCCATTTCTGCTAGACTGGGCAAACATTATTATTTCTAAAGTTGAACTAAGGGAGGTGGTTATGGCCCTGAAAACCGTTGCTATCATCAGCCCGGGAGATATGGGACATGCGGTTGGGCGAATGCTGGGTTTGCATGGATATGAGGTGATAACTTGTCTCGCAAACAGAAGCGAGCGGACGAAGCGCTTGGCCGCTGCAGGAGGAATTCGGGATTGCCCGACAATGGCCGAAATGCTGGAGCGCGCGGATATTGTTTTATCCATCGTACCTCCGGGTTTGGCCACCCAGGCGGCGGACGAAGTGGCGGAATCCATGGCAGAATCTGGCTATTGCCCCCCATACGCCGACTGCAACGCAGTGTCGCCGGAATCGGCAAATGCTATCGCTAAGCAAATTTCAGATGCCGGAGCGGATTTCATCGATGGTGGGATATTAGGCCCCCCTCCGAGCGAGACGAGGAGCAACACCAGATTTTACTTCAGCGGCGAACGAGCGGAGTTGCTTGCGGCATTGGATGGCAAGGGGATTGTGGTTCGCTTGCTCGGAACGGAAATTGGTCGCGCATCTGGTATCAAGATGTGTTACGCCGCCCTTACAAAGGGAACCCATGCTCTTCAAACTGCCGTAATTACTCTGGCCGAAGCGCTTGGCCTCACCGAAGAAGTAAGTCATGAGTTTCAAACAAGCCAGGAGGCTTCGTATAAACAGATGGCGTCAAGCGCCCCCCGTCTTCCCGTCGTGGCGTGGCGGTATATCGACGAGATGAAACAAATTGCGCAGACTTTTGAGGCAGCCGGCGTCACGCCGAAGTTTCATGAAGGAGCAGTTGACATCTATACCCACCTCGCGACGACTCCTTTGGCGGAGCAAACTCTAGAAACAAGAAACAAGAATTTGACGCCGCAGCAAGCGGCGGCGGTGTATGCAGAGTACTTGCCGATGAAAATGGACGACACTTGATATTTTGAGGTTGCGATATGCCAGAAGACTTATCCACAAAAGGACTGGATGTTTTTCCGGAATATAGAAATTTGGCGGATTTGTTTCGAGAAGAAACGGACGGGCTTCCGCAGGAATTATGGGAATGGAAGCTGCCAGAGAAGAGTTGGGGAGCTTGGTCGATCAAAGAACAAATCAGCCATACGGCATGGATCCCGTATCTTTTTTTCCTGGAATTCTGGCCCCCCGTTTTGTATCCGGATTCCTTGCCGCGAGATAAATTTCTGGCGGATCAAGGTGGAGCGGACAGAATGCTCGATCCCGTCCGGTTTCCTGGTGCGTCCGATGTGTTGGCAGCGCTTGATGACGCGTGCGCCTTGTGTCGGGAGGTTTTATCAAGCGAAACGCTTGCTACGCTAAGAGATAAGGAATTGCCCAGAAAATATTCGCCGGACAGAACGTGGGCAAACGGTGAGCGAGTGATTGATTATTTTCAAAATCTTGTTCTGCCTGCTCATGAGACGGGCTTTCGTAAAGACGAAAACGATCCTTATTTGTATTACCAGACGCTTGAGTGTTCTTTCCGCCACATTTTGTGGGAATCCTATGTGCACCTGATCACCATTCAGGAGTTCAAGCGAATCAAAGGCTTGCCGATTCATTCGACCGTTCCTAAAGACGGATATGCCGCAATGCTCATCTGGGAATAAATGAGTTCATTCCCTCGTATTATTTTGTATTCGTAGTTCTGAATCTTCATTTCCGAAAAGGAGGTTATTCATGACAACTCCTAGCCGGGGAATAGGTGCGCTGCGTGAGTATTTATATGGTGAAGATATTGGGCAGGCAAAGATAGAGCCTGAAGGCCCGATCATAGTGGGCAGATTGGGGAAGTGGCGCATCATCTACGAAGTTGGCCCGCGCGGAATCAAACGCGACGGGGGTCTTCGCTTCACACCGCCGAATGGGTTCACTACGCCCCAATTCAAGGAAATGACAGCTCCGGGATATTGCAAATTCCGATGTTCGAATGAAGATGTTTCTTTAGTTCCATCATTGGTTGAACCTGTGCTCGGCTATACTTTCCTTCCGGCCAGCCTGGAATTGAAGGTTCAGGATTCCTCATTGGTGGAAGGTGATTCCATTGAAATCGAATATGGCTGGACGCCATCCGGCATCCCCGGCGTGCAGGCGCAAGCCTTGTCCATGTCCGTGGAGTTTACTTTATCCATAGATTCGGCTGGAGAGGGAAACTGGGAGCTACTTCCGGATGCCCCAACCTTTGATGTGCTTCCCGAGGAGCCATCTTTTATTTGGGTTACGTGTCCTGCGCAGGTAGTCACGGGAGGGGGCTTTTCCGTCCGGGCAGTAGTTCGAGATTGCTTTCATAACGTTGCGCCAAAGGGAGCACCAATCCCGAAACTTCATATGCCTGATGGGAAAACGGAGTCTTTTCGTCAGGAGTCGCCCGGGGTTTTTATCTGTGAAAATGTGGTTTTGGGAGCGCGGGGCGTTCATCGGCTGAAGGTCTCGGCGGATAGTTTGCCGGCAGCTCATACACCACCGACCAAGGTGTTGGATGAAACCCCGGAGCGCATGCTTCTTTTTGGCGACCCGCATTGCATGAGCGGGTTGTGCGTGGGGGAGTACCCGAGACCATCAACCGCGCGTGAAATCGTGGAGTATGTCCACGCCTATGCGCGGGATTGCGCGGGTGTGGATTTCGCCGCCTGCACTTCTTTGGCCATGCGGATGGATGAAGCGCAATGGAAAGAAGTCACCGAGGCGGCGAATCGTTTTTCTGAAGCTGGGAATTACATAGCTCTGCCTGCGTATGAATGGTTTGGCATGCTCGAGAAAGACGGGAACAAGAATGTCTATTTCCTGGATGATCAGGATATCCCGAAGCTGGACTCCCGCAGTTCCGACTCCGATCATCCGGAAAAGCTCTGGAAACAACTCGAAAAATTCGAGGGCCGCGTGATGACGATTCCCCATCACTCGGTGAGTGCTGTGATTGGCACCCGCTGGCGCTGGCACGATCCGAGGTTTCAGCGCCTCGTCGAAATATACTCTTGTTGGGGCAACTCAGAAGCCAACGGATGCGAAAGGCCTTTGGTCAACCCGGCGCGCTATGAAGGACAAAGCGTGCAGGATGCGCTCGAGAAAGGATACCGATTGGGCATCATCGCCGGATCGGATACGCATACCTCTCAGCCTGGGTTCTCGAACCGCTTGCGCCTCAAGAATGCCTGGAGAGGCGGAGTGGCTTGTGTCTGGGCGGAGACCTTCGATCGGGAAGGAATATTCAAGGCCCTTTGGGAGCGGCGTTGCTACGGCACGACAGGCGCGCGGATTATTCTTGAATTTTTCTTGAACGATGCGCCAATGGGTTCAGAGATTAAATTGGATGAATCTGCCAAGAGAAAACTCATGATTCAGGCTGAAGCTTGCTCCCCAGTTCATAAGGTCGTCATCATCAAGAATGCGAGAGAAATTCATGTGGCTGAACCGGGGCGGGAGTCGGTCTCTGTTGAGTGGATCGATCCGAGCGGCAGGGAACGAGAATCGGATTATTATTATGTGCGTCTGATACAGGACGATGGAGAAATGGCTTGGTCGAGTCCTATCTGGGTGGATGGCTAAGAGGGAGCAGTTGTGGCGCAAGAAACGGCGGATGCCGTCGTCATAGGTGGTGGTGTGATGGGATGTTCCATCGCCTATCAGTTGGCGAAACGAGGATTTGGAAGAATTATCCTTTGTGAGCGTGATGGCATTGCGTCTGGTTCCACGGGCGGATCCTCGGCGCTGATTCGCATGCACTATTCCAATAAAAGCACCATTCAGATGGCTTGGCGGTCCCTGTTGGCGTTTGAGGAATTCGAGGAATATTCCGAGGGCGGCCAGGCGGGTTTCATGCAAACCGGATATTTGGTACTGGCGGATGCTTCTCTTCGTGATGGCGTGAAAAAGAACGTGGAGCTTGCGCAATCCCTCGGGGTAGAGACCCGCTGGATAGAAAGAGAGGATATCTCTCGATACGCACCATGGGCCCAACTGGGTGATGTTGTGGGGGCGGCATACGAACCGAGAAGCGGGTATGCGGATCCACATGGAGTGACTTCTGGATTTGGAGAGGGCGCTAAAAAATCTGGTGCGCGAATTCGACAGAATTGTCCCGTGATAGGAGTGAATTTCGATAACCGTGGACAGGCGCGAGTAGAGACATCTCGGGATGTCATTGAGACCCCGGTAGTTGTAAACGCTTCCGGGGCTTGGGTGAATAAGGTGGCCGCTCTAAGCGGACACCGATTTCCGGCGGAGGCCATCAGAGAGCAAGATACTGTTTTTGATGCCGTAGGTAGAGATGGCGAGAGGGTTGAAATTGTAGTCTATGATGGTCCGACACGCTTGTACTTCCGACCGGAAGGGCGAGATTTACTCCTCATAGGTCGCGACAATATAGAACCCGAGTATGTCGACCCGGATAATTTCAACAAAAAAGAAGACATGGAATTCGTTCTCGATGTTCTGGAGAGGATGCAAAGGCGTTGGCCGGATTTTGAAAATGCGAAACTTTTCCGCGGCTGGGGTTGCTTGTACTGCATTACACCCGATTGGATGCCCATTCTTGATTTTCACCCCGAGATTCCGGGCTACTTCATTTGCACTGGTATGAGCGGCCATGGCTTCAAGTTGGCGCCCGCAGTGGGAGAGATGATGGCGGAGTTGATCATGACCGGAAGTTGCGAGGAGCCTGATATCAGCGACTATCGCCTGACGCGTTTTGATGAAGGCGATTTGATGCAAAGTGTTTTCGGAACTGGCTTTCAGGGCTGAGATCTAGGATTTGGGTCTGGGGTACACTTCGATAAGAGGGAATATCTTTTCCGCATTTTCTTTTAGGCCAAAGAAGACAGGGCCTTCGGCTTTTTCGCCACTCGCCAGTTTCTCGAGATCCAGAGAATGGCCGTCTGGGTGATATGCGCCTCCCCCCACTTCCTGTAATACGGCGAGGGGGCCCAAGATATCCCAAATTTGGGGTCTATCGACCAGAGCGGCGATGACGCCTCCGGTAGCCGCGTACGCCACGTGTGCGGAAGCGCTTCCATAGGCAACGGATTTTCCTGGATAATCTATTTTGTAAAATCGTTTTCGGGACGAAGGCCCTAGCATGACGGTTTGATTGGTTATTTCCGTATCCTTTAGATTCGGGAGTTTCTTCTTGTTTTTGGTGGCGCCTTCTCCTTCGAGTGCAAGGAACATCTCATCCACGGCGGGCATATAGAACCCTCCGGCGATAGGCTTCCCGTTTTCCATGACGCCGATGGATACGCCCCATGTGGGCAGACCGTTCAGAAACGGATTGGTGCCATCAATGGGGTCAATCGCCCAAAGTCGGGGGTGCTTCTGGTTTTGCGCTTCTCCGCTTCCGAGTTCTTCTCCAATCACATTGTCGTTCGGGAAAGATGTCTTTAGGCAGGAAAGAATGAATTTTTCAACTTCGAGATCGGCCTCGCTGACCAAGCTCCTGTCTTGTTTCAGAATACCTTTCACATTATGCGTGAATGACAAAGCCAGTTTGCCCGCATCTTTGAGTGTTTTTTCTATGAATTCGATCATGGGGCACCAAACATTCCGGTTGCACTGAGCGCGCATACTTCGCTATTGGGAGCAACCTATCTTGTGGAGTGAAAACTTTCCAGCCCTTTGGGGAAATCTCCCAAATCACTAAACCCAGCACCTATTTTGATTTGATTAGGATAAGATTTGCGCATGGCTCGTTTGCAAACGGAAACAAAACGATATGATTACACGAAAGGCCCTATCGGGCGAGGTTTGGTGGTTCTTTCCCTGCCGATTTTCGCGGAGCTGATTTCCTGGAATATCGATACCATTGTTGAAATTTACTGGGTAGGCCGGTTGGGTTCAGACGCGCTCGGAGCTATGTCTTTGGCTTATATGATTCCCATGATGGTGAGAGCGGTGGGCATGGGAATTCGAGTAGCCGGTCAAGCGCTGGTTGCGCAAAGAGTCGGAGCGAATGATGATGAGGGTGCTGCTCTTATCGCAGGCCAATGTATTTTGCTTCAAACGCTCTTCTTCATTCCCTTATGTTGCGCAGGATATATTTTCTCGCCTTATTTAATAGGATGGATGACGTCTGATCCGAGGCTTTTGTATTTGTCGACGATTTACCTAAGAGCCGGGTTTCTCATGCTTTTGTTCGTTGACGGAATATTCACCCTTGCAAATATATTTCGTGGCGCCGGCGAGCCAAAGTATTCGCTCTTCGGCATGATTATCAATTCATGCGTCGCATTCATCGCCATGCCCGCTTTCATCTTTGGTTTCGGGTTGATTCCCCCGTTGCATCTGGCCGGCGCGTATATCGGATTAGGCATCGGCAGGCTGGCGGGTTGTGTCGTGATGCTGATCATTCTTTTCAAGGGGAATGCCAGAATACGCCTGAAATGGCGCCATCTGATTCCGCGGTCCTCTGTGATGAAGCGCATCCTGGGACTGGGTTGGCCCGCCTGGGGGCAAATGTTTTTTGAGAGAGGCGCTAACCTGGTATTGGTATGGATGCTCGCTCCTTTTGGCGCGTTAGCCCTTGCTGCGTGGGGTCTTGGCAGTCGTGTCAACAATATGGGGAGAATGCCCGGATTTTCACTTCAAGGGGCAGTTCGCACGATGGTGGGCCAAAACATCGGTGCGAGAAAACCTGATCGGGCGATTCGCAGCGCCTGGGTGACGGTTGGGGCGGTTGTTTCCATCATGGTTGCCGTTAGTACGGGATTGGTTGTTTGGAGCAAAGAAGTCGTTACTTTTTTCGGGGTGAAAGGCGTCGCTTTGCCCCATGCGGTGATTTGCCTGCAAATTTTGTGTGTAGGTCTTGGATTTGAGGCTACGAGGCGTGTAGTAGCGGGGATCTTTGAAGGATCTTCATCCACAAGGCCCCCCATGGTAGTTGAAGCAATCGTTCGCTGGGTCGTGCAGTTGCCGGGCGCCTATATGCTGGCGGTTTGGATGGGATTTCGGGAGTTGGGAATTTGGTGGGCGGTGGCTGGGAGTCAGCTCATTGGTGGTTTGGCGTTGTTCTTGTGGTTTGCGTTCGGCTGGCGGCGACGGATAGAAAATATGGCGCCAAAGGCTAAGTCATCTGCATTATCAATGGTTAAGTTCCCCTCCTCATGACATCAGAGAAGCGCTATGACTATACAAAAGGCTCCATTGGTTTTGGGTTGTTTCGCTTGGCCGTTCCCTCATGCCTGGAGCCGATAGCCTGGAACGCCGACATACTGGTCGAAATTTTTTGGGTGGGGCGTTTGGGGCCCGAATATCTGGCTGCGATGTCTTTGAGCTTTATGATCATCTTCTTTTTTCGTGCGATTGGTTTTGGCATCAGAATCGCGGGCAGTGCTTTGGTGGCTCAGAGAATCGGAGCGAAAGAACCTGAACAAGCAAGCCACGCGGCGGGCCAGGCGTTTGTGCTGGCAGGCGTCTATTACGTTGCAATCAGCATTCTTGGGTATGTGTTGTCGTCGCACTTGCTTGGTCTTTTAACTTCTGATGCGAATGTGATGCGAGTAGGCGTCGGATATTTGCAGGCATCTTTTCTCACCATCGCGTTCGTGGATGGTATTTTTACGGTCTCGCATAAGTTGAAAGCGGCCGGCGAACCTGGAAAATCTCTGATTGGCCTTGGAATTTCGACGCTTTTGTCGATCACGTTCATTCCTCTCCTGATTTTTGGTCTGGGGCCGTTCTCGGGGTTTGGACTTCCGGGTTCCGCCGTTGGTATTGGAATAGGTCGTGTCATAGGAATTTTGGTCGTCCTGTGGATTTTGACATCGGGACGTTCTCGAATCCGTATCAGGTGGATTCATCTCAAGCCCCATGCGCAAACCATGCGGCGCATCATACTTTTGGGCTGGCCTGCAGCGGCACAGAACATGCTTGAGCGCGGCGCCCTTCTCATATTGCTGAAGGTTTTGGCATTGTTCGGGCCAGTGGTGTTAGCTGCATGGTCGATTGGGAATCGGCTCGGGACGTTTTCGCGATTGCCCGGTTTCGGGATTCAGTCTGCCGTCCGGACGATGGTGGGCCAAAACATAGGCGCCAACCGGCCGGATCGGGCGCTGATAAGCGTCTATCTCGCTACGGTCGGCTTGTTCGTCTTGATGTGTGGCGTGACGTTTCTTTTGTATTTTTATGCAAGGGAAATCGTCTTGATCTTCGGAATGAAAAACGAGGGAATCGATGTTGGCGTCACTTGTGTTCGAATACTCAGCATTGGCACATTGTTTGAAGCTATCCGGCGAATGTTGGCGGGTGCCTTTCAAGGTGCGGCGAACACGAAGCCTCCAATGGTTGTGGAAGCCTTCATCAGGTGGGGTTTTCAAATCCCACTTGCGTATTTTGCCGCTTTGCCGTTTGGATTCGAAGCCTCTGGTGTCTGGGGCGCGATGACAATAAGCCATATAATGGGTTGCGCATGCCTCTTGGTTTGGTTCTTGGTTTGGAGCCGGAGAAGGGGAATAGGCTCACATGCGGAAACTTGATGTTGATGATAATCAAAACAGTTGTTTCGTGTGATGCCAAAGCACAACGGTAACTGCGGAAGTGCAACGATGGAGCGGGTCGGAGCCATGAAACGCCATGAATCAACCGTCATGGCTCAGTAGCTCACAGGCGCTTTGGCCGTCAGAATCATTGGTGGCTGCGTCGAAGCATGTTCGCGTAGGGCTGAAATTCAGTAGTATATGTATATAAGGTGAGGTTGGTTGATATCGTATCTATTTTTCACCTCAAAATGGCTGGCGTAAAAGATGTTGAAAGCGAGAGACTTATGAGTCGCAAAATGGTTTGTCTTTATTTTGTTTTTATGTTTTCGTTTTTTCTCTCCCCTGTAACGCATGCGGCGGATGTTGCCTCAAGTGAAACAACAGAATCAATAGATTGGGCGATCGTTTTACAAGATGCGACCCGATATCTTCGAAGTGATGGAAAAACACAGGCTCTAACCCAAGGATATTTATCCTTGGTGCGTCAGATTCGCTCACGCGCGTATGATATAAAAACAAGATTCCAGCAAGAACTCGACCAATCTGAAAAGTTGCTCAAAGCTATTGGTCCTCCACCCACGAAGGACGGCCCGCCGGAAGCGACAGAGATAGCCGACAAAAGAGAGCAATATAATCGTCAAATCACTGCTGCCCGAGCGCGGATCTCTGAGGCTGACTTGGCCATTGTTCGTGCTACGGGGTTGGAAGAAACCTTCTCTCGGCAGAGGTTCGATCGGTTACTGGAAGAGGTGTACCGCCGAACGCCGATACCCGTTTCACCAGGCGTGATAGTAAAAGGCGTTCCAGAAATTGCGGCAGAAGTTCGGAGCATTCTCTATTCTCCCTTAGATTGGCTCGCGATACTCCCCCCCAGCGTGGGTGTTCAATCCGTCTTGCTGCCGGGAGTCTTGGTTTTGATTCTCGGTGCCTTTTTGGGATGGGGAATTCGGAGGAGCGTTTCGAGTACATTCGGTAAAGACACCGGAATGACGGACCCCTCATACGCGCGTCGTTTCGGCTTCGCCATCGTAGAAGGCATTGGTAACACTGTTTTACCGGTAGCCGTTCTGGCGACTCTTTATTTATGGCTGACCCGGCCGGGCGCATTGGTGAGCGGGCTGTTTGCCGGCGCTCTCACGTCTTTTCTTTTGGTCATGTTGTTCTTTTGCCTGGTGGTTTCATTCGCAAGGTCTTTTCTTTCTCCCGATCAACCAGCTTGGCGGCTCACAGGACAATCTTCAGAACATGCGCAACGTGCATATCGTTTGATTCTCATGCTGGCGGTTGTTTTCTCAATTGACATGTTTTTTTCGAATCTTTGGGGCGATCGGGCAGTTTCCGCAGAGGCACTTTCTATCTATTCAGCGGTGTTTGGCAGTCTCGAGGGCTGGTTTGTTCTGAAGCTGGGGAGAGAAGAGCTCTGGCGATCTGAAGCGGCTCAAGAAGGTGCAACCCAGCAGGGTGGACAGGCGTGGAGATTGATCCGTCGCACCACAAGAGTACTCGCGGTAATTGGTATTGCAGCGTTGTTTGTTGGATATGGCGCTTTTGGCAAGCGCCTGCTAACCAACCTGGTTTGGACGGGTCTTCTCCTGTGGATAGTGGTTATGTTGCGTGGTTTCATCCATGAACTGGTATCTTGGGCAACCCAATCCGAGTCCATACAAGACAAGCTCCACATTCCCGCCCACGTGAGCGAGAGGCTCAGCTCTTGGGAGCGAGTCATTGTCGATCCTGTTGTATTTCTTTGCGGCATCCTCATTATCGTGCCCGTTTGGGGAGTGCCGCCGGGTGATCTGATTGGCTGGACGCTGCAAGCCCTGTCCGGTTTTCAAATAGGCAGCATTCGTATATCTATCATCGATATTTTCATGGCTATTGCTGTTTTCTTAATAGCGATGGCCGGAGCAAGGTTCTTGCAAAGGCAGTTGTCCGAGCGTTTACTCGATCAGACGAATTTGCCTGCAGGCATCCGGCACTCCCTGAACGCAGGATTCGGTTATGCGGGTGTAATCGTTGCGGCGTTATTGAGCATTTCGGTGACGGGCATCGATCTCTCGAACCTTGCGCTGGTTGTCAGCGCGCTCTCGGTGGGGATCGGTTTCGGGCTGCAGAATGTAGTGAACAACTTTATTTCGGGACTGATACTTCTGGTTGAAAGACCCATCAAGGTTGGCGATTGGGTGCGCGTAGGCAGCGATGAGGGAATAGTGAAAAGAATACAGTTTCGCGCAACAGAGCTTGAAACATGGCAGCGCGCTTCTGTGATTATCCCGAACGCGGAAATTATTTCTTCATCGGTCATCAACCTGACGCACAGGGATCAGTATGGTCGCGTGGAGATAGGGATAGGCGTGGCTTACGGCTCCGATGTGGAAAAGGTTCGGGCGATTCTTCTGGATATCGCCGAGAAGAACGAGCGGGTAAGTGATGATCCCGCACCTGCCGTCGTGTTTCGCGATTTTGGCGCAAGCAGCCTGGATTTTGAATTACGGTGCTTTACTTCGGATGTGATGAGACGATTGGGAGTCGCAAGTGATTTGAGGTTTGAGATCGATCACCGGCTTCGAGAGGAGGGTATCGAGATACCTTTCCCGCAAAGAGTCGTTCACCTCATAAACCCACAATCAAGCGACCAGGAACAAGAATCGTAAGGTTATTTGTACGTGTAGGGTTTAGGCTCCGGCTTTAGACTGACCTTATTTCTCATAACTCCCAGCGGCCCCATGTCAATTTCCACGATATCCCCCGGCTGAATCCAGCGATCCATCTCCATGCCGCATCCTCCAGGAACGGTGCCTGACCCCATGAGGTCCCCCGTCAGGAGATTCTCATCCCTGGCGGTATAGGCGATTATTTGAGAGAAAGTCCAATACATCTCTCCGGGCGTGGTTTCCACCCAGGTTTCCCCATTGACTCTCGCTGCCATGGGAATGTTTTTGGGATCTCCAACCTCATCGGGTGTGGCTATCCATGGGCCCAGGCTCCAGCACCAGTCCTTGCTCTTGTATGGTCCGGTTCCCATCGCCATTTCGCCCCCTTGTGCATCCCGGGCGCTCCAGTCGTTCAATATCGCGTAACCGAAAATATGCTCATGCGCATCTTCTTCAGAGATATCCCTTCCCGGCACGCCGATCACGCAGCAGAATTCGAGCTCGAAATCCATTTTCTCTGTGAAGCTCGGCCAGGGAACTTCCTCCTCAGGACCGGCCATATGACCACAACTCGCCTTGAAGGCAAGCGGACGTTCGTACCAGGTTTTGGGGATTTCAAGGTTCATCACTTCGAATGTTTTTTTGAGATGACGCTCGAATCCGGCGAAGCCACGAATGAGCGGAGGTTGTTTGATGGGCGCGAGCAGCCGTGCTTCGCTCGGTGCATAAATGAGTTGCTCTCCACGAGGTCCGGAAATGTCTTCATGTTCAAGTGCAAATTCGAGCGCTTCTTCCGCGGCTTCGATGCCACCTTTGCCAGAAGCAGCAATGGCCAGCATGTCGGATGGAATGAGAGCGTCCGCCATGGCTTGGGGTCTTGAGGAGCCACGCTGTTTGAACTCCGCCGCCGCTGCGAAATTGAGATCGACGTATCGGAGGTCATCGCCTTCGGCTACAACGGCGCCCAAACGCTCGAATGGGCCTACTGGTGTACGCACTTCAAATGTGCAAAATTTCATGGCTTCTCTCCGGGTTGGCTAATTGGAAGGTGTCCATATCTTCTTATTACAAATCGACTTTGTCGCGCTCATCTGTTTCCGGGAAAGGACCTTCTTTGATTTCGATGAGTTTTGAATCATCTTCCAGGAATTCAACTTCATGCCCCTCGTACATCAGTATGAGATCATCGCGATGCAAAATCGCATCGCCCAGATTTTCTCCTTCCCTGGTGAATACGCCGACTCGAACCTTCCCGCGTTGACACAAGAGAATCTGGTGCCGTGTGGTATTCGTGGTTCTCTCTTCCACCACGTGATAATGCGCTTTCGTGATCGCGCCTTTGGGTCTGTTCAAGACGATGATTTGCAGGGGCACGTCATCGTCTGTCATATGTGCCTTGGTGTTTCGCTCCGCTTCGATGTCCTGGCCGGCGTATGAGGTGCGAATGTGTTCTTTCGCCTCCTCGGTGTCCAGATAAGGAGGAAACTTGGCGTAATCGTTGAAATCACCTTTGATGTGGATGGCAATGATGCGCCCATCAGAAGCTTTGTAGTAGTCCACATTTTTAGAATCGACTTCTAAAGACATAATATTCCTCGGAAGTGAGTAAAATCAGAGAAACAGTGATTTAGCACGGAACAAAAAAATGGTTTCCCAAGGATATCATAAATCCACTTTTGTGATCTTCATGTGAAAGTCAAGTGGAGGGGCGGAGCGGACGAGCGAACTGGTGGAGATGAAGTCCACTCCAGTCTCTGCGGTGCTCCTGATGTTGGCATCAGCAATGCCGGAGGCCTCAAGCTCATAGGGTTTTTGTGTTTTTAAGGTGATTCCGACTTTCCGGGTACGCGCAACGGCTTTTCGGAGTGTTTCTATATCCATGTTGTCGAGCAGAATCATGTGCACTCGACCGTCTTCGAGCACTTCTTCCAGTTGAACCAGATCCTGCACTTCGATTTGAGTTTCCGTCATGTATCGGTTGCCGAATTGCCTGTCGATGGCGGCGGGGATGGAGCCGGCGGCTACGATGTCGTTGTCCTTTATCATCTCCCCGTCGAAAAAACCAAGGCGGTGATTCCGCCCGCCACCCGCTCGAACTGCGTATTTTTCAAAATAACGCAAGCCTGGCCGATTCTTTCTTGTATCAATGATGCCTTTGAGAGTTTCTGGGAAGTCCCCGAAACGAGCCAATGTATTGGCCGTGTGCGTGGCGATCTCTGAGATATGCGATAGTAGATTGAGTGCTGTGCGTTCCGCCTTCAAAATTGTCTGGGTATGGCCGGATACGCGCGCTAAAAGTTCACCCCTGGAAATACTGGCACCTTCGCATTTGCTCCATATGACTTCAGGCGGGCTGCTTTTTCCGAGGGCTAGTATGTTTTGGGTTTCTTCTAAGACAAGAAGGATAAACGGGGAACCCGCGAGAATGGCATCGCTTTTCGAGCGCAATTCTGCCACGCACAAAGGTTCTTTCTCAGCGTCGTAATGAAGGGGAGCGCTCCCAAAATCCTCCAGGAGCCATTCGCGGATTCTAGAGCGGATGTCCATATCTAGTGGAAATTGGTGTTATACGATTTCGAGCATACGTTCGATGGGCATTCGCGCGCGCCGAGCCAGTTCCGGATCCACGGTAATTTCATGTTTCAGATCCCGTAAGCATTCATATAGGTTTTGCAACGTGTTTTGTTTCATGTAGGCGCATAGCGCTTCACGACTCGCGGGAATCAAGGTTTTGTCTGGAACCGCTTTGGACATTGGGTGGAGGTTTCCGACCTCGGTCGCCACGATGACTTCCGAGTGCGGGATTTCCTCTACCAACTTGATCATGCCCTGAGTCGATCGGAATTGAAGCATGTCTTCAGGCACGATGCCGTCGTTCACTTGACGCATGCAGGCGCTGGTGCATCCGCACTCGGGGTGAACCACGGTGATGGCTTCGGGGTGTAGTTGTTGCTGCTCCATGACGTGATGGGGGCGAATCCTTTCATGCACGTGACACGCGCCCATCATGAGATGGAGGCGGTCCAAAGAATGACCTTTGTTCTCCAGAAGCTTGGCTGCGTAGAAGCCCAGGAATACGTCGGGCAAAAACAGTATCGGCTGCTCAGGCTTTGAGTTTTCGAGAATATGGAGGGTGACTTTGCCCGCGTTGGCCGACGCGCAACAGTAATCGCTCTCGGCTTTTACTTCCAGATAAGTGTTTACGTAACTGATGACGATTCCGTCTGGATGCTCTTTCTTCCAATCTCGAATTTTTTCGACATCGGCATGAGCGGCCAAAGAGCAGAGCGCCTTGAGGCTGGGGGCCAGAACGGTTTGATGGGGTTTTTTGAGAGCAGCCAAAATCTGATTCATGAACAAGACGGATGGCTCAACGAGATAATCCGCATCTGAGGCGGCGCCTTGCTGGGCCAAGAATAATGAATCCCCGATAATATCGGAGACGTCCTGAATATCTTGGGGCACATAATTATGCGCCAGGATAAGAGCGTTTCTTTCTTTCTTGAGACGCCGGACCTCACCTTGCAGGAATTCTCTTTCCTCTGCCGTGATGTTCTCGGGATGAGCGTATTCGGGAATATCAGGAACATCGATGGAAGGTCCGAGGTCAGCTTGGTCCATCAAAGCGATGGCATCTTTTGCTGGAAGGATGTCACCTGCCTCAACATCTAAAATCATTTCAAGCTCCACTTGTTTGGATGTCGTAAAGATACGCTTTATCTTTCAGTAAAGTTGCTTATTTTGCTTGCGCATAAAATCACAAGCTAAAGCAAAAAATAATGAGTCCGATTAAACGCTCAGTTTCACACCTGACAAATAAAACATGATACGGGACATGGACTCTCCTACCCCTTTCTGCTCTTATTATTCCAGTCTTGGGAAGATATGTAAAATGGAAATAGAGAAAAAAGTGGTTTTATCTTGCCGAGCTGTATGGTTTTTGTTACGTTTCGTTCTTGTGATTTTTTCCCATGGGTTATTGAAGACGCAGGGGAAGAGTACCAACTCCCTCTACAGTGATTCGAATCGCGGGTCGCCGGGCGAGACGACTCGTTTTTTTTAACCGATATTCGTCGCGCATCCTTCATCTGAATTCGTTTTCCTTTAGAAGCTGGGGGTATTGGAGAATCCATCATGTCCCGTGGTGTGATTTGGTTGTTGGGCACATTACTTTTGTCAGGGCTTTTCATTTTCGCGCTGAAAGGGATTTGTACGAAAACGTTGATTTTCCCGAGATTAACTGGATATTTTTGTCCTAAACCCAGAATGAAATTGATAACGGTTCCACAGAATCCTGCGCCCGAAGGTGCGGAACGGAAAAAAAACTGATCAATTACAAGGCTTTTTCAGAAAGGTGAGGTTATGAACGACTCAGATTCGCTCATCACAGATGCCATCGTCAAATTTGTCTTGGAGACCGAATACGATAACATTCCTGAAGATGTACGAATAATCATGCGTCGCTGTTTCGTGGATGGAATCGGTCTGATGGTTGCGGGTTCCACGGAAGAAAGTGGCCATATCATCCAAAACTACCTTAAGGAAATCGGAGGAGAGCCTGAGGCTCGGGTAATCGGGACAAGCATGATGGTGCCTGCGCATCTCGCCGCTTTGGCCAATGGCATCGCGGGCCACGCAATGGATTATGACGATACGCAGTTGAGCAGCTATCCGGATCGCGTGTATGGCTTGTTGACTCACCCCACGTGTCCTGTGATGCCCGCTGCTCTGGCCATTGCCGAGGCGCTGGGCGCAACGGGGCAGGAATTGCTCACCGCATTCGCGCTGGGATTCGAAGTGGAATGCAAGGTGGCGGAGGCGATTCGGCCGGATCATTACGTAAAAGGATTTCACTCCACGGGAACGATCGGCGCCATCGGAGCGGCGACTGCAGCGGCGAAATTGATGGGATTGGATGAGCATGAATTGCGCATGTGCTACGGAATCGTTTGCTCGGAAAGCGCCGGTCTTCGTGCGAATTTTGGAACGATGACGAAGCCTTATCACTGCGGTCGCGCGGCGGAAAACGGCGTCGTGGCGGCGAGATTGGCGTCGGGTGGATACACTTCGGACCCCACGGTTTTTGACGGACAATGGGGATTCTTCCAGATCATGGGTGGCGGCTGCGATAGAGATTATATTGTCGGGAAACTCGGCAACGCCTGGTCGGCTGTGGATCCGGGCGTGTCGATTAAACCCTACCCTTGCGGTTCCCTAGCGCACCCCGCCATGGATGCCGCCAGGGATCTGATTTTGGAAAACGACATCAAACCCGACCAGGTGAAAGAGTTGCGTTTCGGCACCACCTCGCGCGTACTCGAGCCTCTACGCTACAAGGAACCACAGAACGAGCTGGAAGCGAAATTCTCTTTACAGTTCGGCTTCGGCATCTTGCTACTCGAGCGCGCGGCCGGCATCGCTCAATATAAAGACGAAGTCGTAAGTCGCCCCGATGTCGTAGAGATGATGAAAAAGATAAATCCCTTTATGGACGATGAAATCGAAGCCCAGGGCTACGCGCTGATTCGCGGCAAGGTGGCGATAGAACTTGAAGACGGGACAGTGTACGAGAAAATGTCGGAAATCTCTCGTGGCACTCCTCAGCGCCCCATGGATCGTGAGGAACTTTACGAGAAATTCACGGAATGCACTAGTTTAGTGTACGAGGGCGATCAGATCGCCTTGATTGAAGCGATGCTCTATAAAATCGATACGCTCGAAAATATCCATGGTCTTATCGATCTTTTGGGCGAGAAAGTGGAAGTCTAAATTTTTCCCTCACCAGATGTGTATCGTTCGCCCAAGGGCCAGACTGACGAAATGCAAGGGACAAGAAATTGGGTTTTCATCGCTGGGAAGACGTTCCGCAAACACAGAATCTTCGTAAGGGAACCATGCGCCGTGCAGCCGTGTTGGATGGGTTGACGATGCAGCGCGGCGAGATAGCTCCCGACACGCTGTTCGATGAGAGCACGATTCATCGCCACCCCGAAGATCAGTTTATAATCGTGCTTGAGGGTAAACTGAAAATGCACATCGATGGTGTCGAGGAATGGCTCGAGTCCGGTGGTTTCGCCTCCATCCCGGGCGGTGTGTTCCATAGCGCAACGGGCGTGGGGCCTGAGGGTGCGAAATACATTGAAGTATTGTCCTCGGGACGCATCGACTACTTGCCAGGCTATTTGGGTGAGCCGAAAAACGAATTCTTACATCAGAAGAAAGACGTTTCATGATGACAGAAGATACGAAAAGAATTTTTGTCGTTTGCTCTGATTTGATGTTCTCCGCCGGTATTCGGGAAGTTGGAATATCCCAGGGAGTCTCATTGGAGTTCATCAATTCAGAGGAGAAATTTGACGAGGCTCTCGAGAAATTTCGCGCCTCATTATTCATGTCCGATTTGCATCACCACAAACTAGGTGGTGAAACTGCAGGTGAACTCGTCAAAAAGCTAAAAGCCAGTCAAAAAAACAAAGAAGCGTTGACCATCGCCTGGGGAAAGCATACCGAGCCGGAGTTGCTCAAGTCGGCGGTTCAAGCGGGCTTTGACAAGGTAGTGCCCCGGTCCTTGTTTGTGAAAGAAATGCCAGAGTTCATTCGACAGGCAGCAAGTCGAATTTAACTGACCGCATGACCTCCCTTCGCATCGAAAAGAGACTCAACCCAGAATCATTCGATGGTTCCCTCATCTGGTGGTTGCAAGTGCCAACGTCACGGCAAAATTACTTGCAAGCGATATTGGAAGGTTATGACGATTTAGGGTACTACCAAACTTTTCATGCTTGCGCCGAGAAAAACGAATATGGCGAACCTATGTCTCTTGCACGGCTGACTTCAACCATTGACGCGGAAATCCAGATGAAGATGCTCCTCGGGGTGTTCTCTCGCGAAATTAACCTCAAAATTCTGGATGGCGCGCCTCCGTTCAAACCTTCAGAACAACCAAGAGTATAAAGGCATCCCGATGACGCGGTGTTTTCTCTCGCGCTTGTTCCTGGCTTTATTGTTGGTTTTGGGATTTTGGATCCATGCTTCTGCGCTGGATCGCCTGAAACTTGCGACTACGACGAGTACAGAGAATTCCGGTTTGCTCAAGCAATTACATCCGGTATTCGAGAAGAAATATCTTGTTTCCGTACACACCATATCCGTAGGCACGGGGAAAGCATTGCGCTTGGGGCAAAATGGCGATGTGGATGTTGTGCTCGTCCATGCGAAAAAGGCGGAAGATTTGTTCATGGCCAGCGGCTACGGTGCTCGCAGAAGAGCGGTCATGTATAACGATTTTGTGATCGTGGGCCCGCCGTCGGACCCTGCCGGAGTATTCAAGACATTCGATGTATCCGAAGCTCTGCTCCAGATAAAGAATTCGAAAAGCCTTTGGTTCAGCAGGGGCGATGATTCCGGAACACACAAGAAGGAAATGGAACTTTGGAGAGATGCCGGCGTCGGCGTGTTTGGTTCCTGGTATCGCGCTTTGGGCCAAGGAATGGGCAGAACGCTGATGGCGGCGGATGAGAAAAGCGGATACACGCTTACGGACAGAGGCACGTATATCGCTCTCGTTGCGAACAGAAAAGTTTCTCTCAAGATTCAAGGTCCGAGAGGAGAGCGTCTGCACAACCCCTATAGCGTGATTGCCGTGAACCCAAAGCGCCATCCGCACGTGAAAATCGATTTGGCGGTGAAATACATCGATTTTCTTACATCCGGCGAGGGGCAAGACATCATCCGTGATTTTCGGCTCATGGGAAAGCAACTCTTTTATCCAAACGCGAAAACCCCCCGTTGATGGGCTTGGAGGAGTAGCGTCTTGGAGTTCTTGCTTGATGGGTTTGCCGATGGGTTGATGCGTGTGCTTCGGGCGGACCCGCATGTCATGCTCGCCGCCTGGGTGACCATCAAGGTAGGTATTTGGGCTACGATACTAGCGTCTCTTATCGGCTTGCCGGTTGGGTTTTTGCTGGCGATGGGCCGCTTTAGAGGACGCGGGTTTGCTATCACACTCCTCCAGACATCACTGGGCTTGCCGACCGTCGTTATCGGGCTGCTCGCGTATGGTTTCCTCTCCAGGCGAGGTCCTTTGGGATTCGCCGACTTGTTGTTCACTCCCTCGGCCATAGTTGTTGGATTGGTTGTCCTGGCGGTTCCACTCGTGGCAGTTTTCTCTATGACGTCTGTCGCATCCGTGGACGGAAGGGTACGGGAAACAGCCCTTACATTGGGCGCGTCGAACGGGCTTGTGGCATGGACGGTGCTGCGCGAAGCACGCTTCGGGATGATAGCGGCGGTGCTGGCGGCATTTGGCCGTGTATCCTCGGAAGTGGGAATCGCCATGATGCTCGGAGGGAATATAGAAGGATATACACGAACCCTGACCACAGCCATTGCGCTTGAAAGCATGAAAGGTGAATTCGGTTTCGGGATCGCGCTGGGCGTTGTGCTTTTGGCGATCATTTTCGTGACGAATCTTCTTTCTCGCTATATTCAAAGGTCCTGATATGGAAGTGTTTTTTCTGGGAAACGTGAAATTTCGGTTTGAGACCGAATTGGTTCTGGATATCGAGAAGGTGACGGTCTCGTCTGGAGAGGTGGTACTGCTCACTGGAGCGAATGGTTCCGGTAAAACAACGCTCTTGCGCGTGATGGCGGGTTTGCTTACGCCTGAGGATGGTGTCATCAAATATAAGAGTGAACCCATCATTTTCGGCAAAGCAGGACTCGAACACAGGAGAAGGGTCACGCTCCTTGCCCAGGAACCGTATCTTTTCCGGGGAAACGTTTTGCTGAATGTTTCTTATGGGCCCCGTGCGCGTGGGATGAGCAAATCGCAAGCGAATGAATTAGCTGAAGAGGCCATTCTCAATACGCGATGCGAAGGTTTGATTGACCGAGACGCTGCAAAACTCTCTGGAGGGGAGAAAAAGCGCGTTGCCCTCGCGAGGGCATTAGCGGCGGGAGCGGAAACCCTTCTCCTGGATGAGCCCATCTCTCATTTGGACGAGGAAAACAGCAAACTGATTGTCGAAATCATCAAAGAGTTAGCCGCCTCTGGAATTACTTTGGTCGTGAGCACTCACATACCGGAATGGGCAAGTTCTCTTTCATTGAAGAATGTGCGGCTTGCATATGGCAAAGTTGTGTAATTCAGGGCAAATTGGCTTCATCGACATGGTGTGAATCCCCGAACAGATCGGCTTCAAGTGGACCTTCGCGCCAAACGGGAAACTTCCTGACATAATAATCTACCAACCCTGCCTCGAACACTTTAGATTGTGTGTAATCGGTGGCTTGTTTTTGGGAACGGTGGCATGCGTGCGCATTTAACCTCGCATGTGGATATCTCCTACCATCGACTATGGTTGTGTAGTCGTCCCGATATATGAGGTCGGAGCGATTGTATATATTGCGCCTTTTCACTGGCGATATCCGGTGGTAAAGGCGTTTGGACGCAGCATTTGGATTTGTCCTCACAAGCCGATGGAAAGCCTTTGTGACCCAGCCTCCCAGGGCGATATGGTCTGGGTGTCCGGTAACGCCGTCTTCCCCATATGTCACGACCACGTCGGGAGTGAAATTTCGAATGAATTCTTCGATGCGGGGAAGAATTTCTTGTTCCTCGATAAATTTCAATCCGCCATCCGGGTAGTTCCAGAGTGTCATGTCTTTGATACCTAGCACATGGCAGGCGTCTTTCAGTTCCGCTTCCCGGACATCGCCCAATTCATCAGGCTTGCATACACCGTTCGTGAGGCCTGCTTCTCCACGTGTGAAGGTAAGCAGGCCCATTCGTACGCCCTGGTTTGCGTAAAGCGTGATTGTGGCCGGGTTTCCGAAGGATTCATCATCCGGATGTGCGTAAATGTGGAGAATGGAACGCTGGGAGATAGCTTTATTCATAACGAAGAATGAGTTGGGGAGCCTCCAAACAAATAAGGCTTGCATATTACCATTTCAAATCATTAGTTCAAGATTTACGCCTTCCGTTTTTCTTTTTTTATGGGCTTCCTCGTGAGCAAAATAACAGATTGCGCCATCAATTCATGGGATCAGATGTCACCCAGCGACAAAAGCTTTTTCCAAATTCCGTCCTCTTGCCCTGTATCTCTCTTTGGTTTATATGAAACATACGACCACGAGACCCTGAAATTTGTTATCATCAAACCAATATCGAGTTGATGCTGATCAGTGATTCGTAAAACCCTGTCCCATAACAAGGAGTCGGTATTGTGGAGTTAGTCATTTCAAGGGATACGTTGCTCAGAGCCCTGCAGACAATACAAGGTGTTGTCGAAAACAGAAGCAGCGCAATGCCCATATTGCAAAATGTGCTTGTCGAGACCGAAGGCAACAAGAATATCCGCTTGTTGGGCACGAACCTTGATATCAGCATGCGCGGAATTTTCGAGGCTGAAGTAGAGAAAGCAGGGCAAGTTACGCTGAATGCAAGGAAATTGTTCGATATTGTCCGAGAACTTCCTGAAGCGGAAGTCCATTTCACGGAAGAAGACGGACTGTGGATTGAAATGCGCTGTGAGCGCTCGAAATTCCGTTTTCCGGGATTGCCGCCTGCAGAATTCCCCGCACTCCCAGAGTCGAAAGAATCAGACGCACATACCATTTCTGCTTCGGTATTATCGGAAATGATTCGAAAGACGATGTTTGCGATTTCTCAGGACGAGACGCGCTATACATACAATGGCGTTTTCATGGAAACCGAAGCCGATATCCTGCGCCTCGTCGCTACCGATGGCCATCGGTTGGCTATGATTGAGCGCCCGAGCGAAGGGTTGGTGCTTCATGAAGGAGTGATTGTCCACAAAAAAGCTTTGGGAGAACTCGTGAAGCTCTTGCAAGGCATTGAGGGTGAAGTATCCGTCTCTCTTACTCACGTCTCAAGCGGGCAGGGCTTGTCTCTTTCTGGAGATGAAGCGTCAGCCTCCCTCACTCCAAATCACATCATTTTTCAAATGGAAAATATTGCGCTATCGGCCCGGTTGATAGACGGTGAATTTCCGAAATACAGACAAGTGATTCCGGATAACAATGAGCACTCCATTTTGATGAACCGGGAAAGTTTAACACAAGCACTCAGGCGGGTTGCGCTTTTCACGAACGAAACGCGCATGGTGAAGTTCGCGTTTACCCCGGGCCAGTTGAAGTTGACGACGAACGGTTCAGAGGCGGGGGAGGCTGAGGAAATCATAGAATCGAACGCGCAGACCGACATTACGATTGGATTTAATTCAAGGTATTGTCTGGATGCGCTATCCATATTGGAAGAAGAGAAAATCTGCATGGATTTAAAGGATTCGCTGAGTCCCGGGGTACTCTCTCCCAAGGACTCGGATGGTTATACATATGTTGTAATGCCGATGCGTGTCTAAACAGCTGTTCGGTTTGCCAAGGGTTGAATTGATGCAGCAAGTTTCCCCCTAAATGAGATAATTGGGGGATGGTGATCTCTTAGGCGCCTCTTTAGTGGGGCGCCTGTATTTTTTCTGTCGTGGATTCGGTTAGATGAAGTTCTATTATTCAGAAAACGCGAGTGAGAATTCGAGCCGCTATTATGGCTGGGTGATAGTGGGTCTCACTTTTTTCACCATGGCTGTCGGTGGCTCCATTGTCGGAACGTTTCCTGTTTTTTATGTGGCTTTTCTCGATGAATTCGGTTGGTCCCGTGCGGACACCGCCTTGGCGTTTTCTTTTTCGATGGCTACGTTTGCGATATCCGCAGGCTTTATTGGGGCTATGGTAGACCGATGGGGTCCAAGAGTCATAATCCCCACCGGAATCACGATTCTGGGCGTCGGCCTTGTGTTGATGTCAAAAGTTTCGAGTTTATCCACCTTGTATTTTTTCTATGGGGGCGTCGTAGCACTAGGCGTTACCATGTTTGGGTTTATTCCTACGAGCACGGTAGTCAGTCAATGGTTTGCGCAACGCCGCTCCGTGGCGATGGGGATATCGTTATCGGGAAGGAGTTGTGGCGGCATCCTCATGGTTCCGTTTTCCGCCTATCTAATCGCGACTTTCGGATGGCGCGCGGCGTATGTTTTGTTGGCGATTGGCATCATCGTCTTGTTGGTTCCCCTGAATGTGCTTTTACACCGCAGCCGCGCCGACGTAACGGAAAGAAAATCAGGGGCTGCCTCCGGGTCGAACTGGACCTTGAAGGAAGCTCTGTCTGATTCGGTTTTTTGGCTGTTGTTTCTGGCGGGGATGTTTAATGGCGTTGGCTTCAGCGTCGTCGGCGTGCACCAGGCCGCTCACATGGTTGATGTGGGAATGAGCACCATAAAAGCCGCCTCTCTGATAGGAGGCCTGGCTGTTGTCAGAGCCATGGGAGGTATTTTGGGAGGATGGGTAGGAGACAAGATCGGGCGGACCCGAACTTTTTATCTGCTCAGCTTGGTCGCCATGTCGGGCGTAATTCTGTTGATGAATTTATCTGAACGTCTTGTTTGGCTGGGATATGCTTATATTCTGGTGTATGGCATTGGCGCCGGTGCTCGTGGTGCGATTTTCGTATCGCTCAAGGCGGATATTTTTGGCGGCAAGAATTTTGGTCGAATCTTGGGATTCAGCCAAACGGGAGGGGGATTGGCCTCTGCCGTTGGGCCTTGGGCCGCGGGATATATTTTTGACTTGTGGGGAAGTTATTACTGGGCTTTCATTCTCGTGCTGGTTGTTCAAGTCTTGTCGCTTATCGCAGTAGCGGCGGCGTCATCGAAAGCAAAGAGAAGAAAAGGATGAATATCGAGACAGTATTCAGGAAGCCGCTTTCTCTTTTTCTGCAATCATCGATTCGATGAAGGAAATCATGCTTTCGGGTGCTGTTTGTTCAATATTCAATGTGCCGTGATAAAGAGTTGAATCGGCGAAATCGACATTGAAGAAATATTGGGAAAACAAACCCTGATCCCGGTCTGATCTCTTGATGGTTTCTTCCGCCGCAGTTCTCGTTACACCTGATGATTCCATGAAGTGGCGGATACGGGCTTCCAGGCTGCCGACGATTCGAAGATGCAGGGCGTCGGTCCGATCCTTCAAGAGTACTTGACCACCCCATCCGCCAATAACCACATTCCCTTTGTCCGCCGCTTCATTCATGCAATCAGACAAAACGTCTCGCAAGCTGTCTCTTCCGACGCCAAAGGTACGTTCCAGGATTGTTGGAGCGCGGCCTTCTATTTTCTCCAAATCCAGGGTCAAACCTCTTTGCTCGCAAATTTCAACGAGCTCGTCGCGCCCGAGAAACGCATGGCCCAGTTTGTCCGCGAGCTGGTGCGCAATGAAAATTCCACCGGTACCGTATTGACGTGAAATGGTGACGACGGCCATGTGAAATCTCCTTTTTAGCAATCTCCGATATGATGAATACTTGTTCGAATGATCTTACCAAAAATAATCATGACGCACGAGCTTGATGTGCAGCGCGTTGTTTCATTTCACTTGGCGAGATAGAGGTGAAAGGTGTCTTCGGGTATTCTTCTGCTGACAGATTCTGAGTAACCCGTTTCGATGATCACTAATGGAGAGTTCGTTTTTGTGACGATTCCACCCGAAGAACTTCTTGAACGCCTTGGTGTGCATACTTCGCTGTATGCCGCGGATGAAAATGGGATTTTCGCCGTCCTGAATGACCAGGAAAAGGGGCATTTTTTTGCAGTCAATCGCGCAAGCGGCAACTTCCGCTGGCGAGTGGAGAACTCGGCGGGCTGGGTGATAGCGCCTCCTCTCATCTGGGAGGATATCTACATCGTGGGTACGAGCAGCGCGGAAATGAAAAGGGAAGAAAAAGGAGGAACGTTTGCGACGGTGGACTGGAAGCGAGGAGGTTCCGTTTATGCTTTCGGAGCAAACGATGGCGCCGTGCGGTTTTGGGATGACAGAACAGGTGTGGTTAGAAATACCCCCGTGGTCGAAGATGGCGTCTTGATCGTGGAAGGAGAAATTCGGGTGGGCGGGTTTCAGGATGAAGAGCCGTGGTCTTCATCCTGCGAGGTGGAAAGCCGGTTTTCTTTAACCACAAAACGCCTGATCGACCGCCGCGTGCGAGGGGATGTTCCCTCCGGATATTTTGAGGGAGAAGCGCCGCCAACCGAGTGGGTGTGAGGTTCTCACCTTTTTTTTCTTATTTCCTTTGCCATTAACGTCGCGTTTTGCGGAACCAGGTTTGGGCGAAACCAATTCCGGTATTCATCCATGTGAACGCTCGGAACCGCTTTTGCGAGCGTCCGGTGTTTTTTCAGGGCTGCGGCGGTGCGCGACCGTAATTTCGTCATGTAGCCCCTGAATTCATCCCATACCTTTGAGGCGGGCTGAGTGGGAACCGGCCCATGGCCGGGGATGAGGAACTTGGCGGGAAATTTCTTTAGTTTTGGGATCGCATCTATCCAGTTGCCGAAATTCCCCAACCTTGCCACCGGGTGGGTTCGATAATCGAGCAGGTCTCCCGTGAAGAGAATTCTCTCCTCCGGCATCCAGACAACTGTGTCGCCTTTAGTATGGCAATGACCGATGTGGACCATCTCGAATAGCCGCCCGCCGTAACGGACGGAAATCTCATCTCCGAACGTCACCATGGGCGTGGCGATGTGAAGTTTGCCGATCAGGTGCTCCACCTTTTGCGGCCTGCCCGCCATTTGCTTTACCCAGATGCCCTCGTTCTCCTCTCGCTCCATCTCGATAACCACGTTTTCCTGGCCGACGGAAACAGCCCCTCGCTTGTGGTAGTAACCGTTGTCGGATGTATGGTCGAAATTGTGGTGGGTATTGAGCACTAGCCCGGGTGATTTTCGGGTGAATTCTTTCATGCCGGACACGAAAGCCTTTCGTATACGGATGTCGTTATCAACGATGACCGGTTTTTCGTCCGTAAGAATGAGGCCGAAATTCGTGCCGCCGTCTCCGCCGATGAAAACATGTATTCCTTCTGCGATTTCGACGAATCCTTGGGTTTTTGCCGGGCCTGGCAATGCCTTTACACTGCGTGCCATTGGTTTCTCCTTGCGGGGACAGCGATGATGACGCTATCGTTAAGGGAATCTAAGTAAAGGTATCAAAGTGCTATTGAAGCAACAATATCGAAAATGAAAATTTCATAAATGAGATTATAAAATGAATTCTTACTCTACATTCATAGGACTTGAGTGTTCAAAAACCGGAGAGCAGTTTCAACCCGGCGGCTTGATGAATCTAAGCCCCTGCGGTGCTCCGTTGCTGGCGCTGTATGACACCGAAGCCGCGGCGCGGACTTTGGACTTCAAGAATTTGGCGAGCCGCGCTCATTCCATGTGGCGCTATCATGAAATGCTCCCGGCCCCCGATGAAAGCGCCATCGTTACGCTGGGTGAAGGCATGACGCCCTTATTAAGGGCGCCTCGTCTTGAAAATGTGTTGGGGCTTTCCCATCTGTACGTGAAGGATGAAGGTTTGAATCCGACTGGGAGTTTCAAGTCCAGGGGATTGTCTGTGGCGGTCACGATGGCGCGGCATCTGGGAGCGAAAAAGATAGCCATTCCTACAGCAGGCAACGCGGGAGGCGCGGCGGCGGCTTACGCTTCGCGAGCGGGAATCGAGGCGTCTGTGTTTGTCCCGGAAAAAGCGCCGAGTGTGCACAAAGTGGAATGTGCTCTGGCAGGAGCCGATGTGACCGTTGTTCGCGGCTATATACATCATTGCGCGGAAATCGTGGCGCAAAGAACTCCGGCTGAAGGTTGGTTCGAATTGTCCACGTTCAAGGAGCCTTATCGGGCCGAAGGCAAGAAAACGATGGCTTATGAACTCGTCGAACAACTTGGCGGCGATATCCCCGACGTGATTCTCTACCCCACAGGCGGCGGAACGGGATTGGTGGCGATGTGGCGCGCCTTTGGCGAGCTTGAGGCATTGGGATGGATAGGCGAAAAAAGACCGCGCATGATATGCGTTCAAGCCGAGGGCTGCGCACCACTCGTGCGGGCGTATGAGAACAACGATGAAGTTTCGGCCCAGTGGGACAACCCGACGACGATGGTATCCGGCCTGCGCGCGCCAAAGGTTCTGGCGGATTTTTTGTGTCTGCAAGCTATCCGGGAAAGTGGGGGCACGGCGATTGCTGTTTCGGATGAAATGATGTTCGAGGCGCAAAGAAAGGTAGGTGCTTCTGAGGGGATTCTCATCTGCCCGGAAGGCGGGGCCTGTATTGCAGCCCTGGAAGTTTTGGTTGAGCGAGGTGAAATCGGGCGCGATGAGCGTATCGTGACGTTTAATACGGCCACAGGCCTAAAGTATGCGGATATGATAGAAACGGATGTCTCTGTTATCGACCCGCTTTCAATCTAGGATGAATGGCAAGTGATAGAGATAACAAGGCAAGAGGAATTCTCCGCGGCGCACCGGTTGTTTCGGCCTGATTGGAGCGATGAGCGCAATGAGGCCCTGTACGGAAAATGCGCCAATCCACACTATCATGGGCACAATTATGTTTTTGAAGTAACCCTGCGATGTCCCTTAAACCCTGAGACAGGGATGGCTTATAATCTGGCCGACTTGAAAAGGCTCATGAGGCGGGAAGTCGTAGAAGCGCTCGATCACAAGAATTTGAATGAAGACGCTGCGGGTTTCATGAAAAACCGGGTCCCCACGGCGGAGAACATAGCGATTTCGATTTGGGAATGCCTGGTAGAGCACATAGACACGGAAATTCTGTTTCGCGTCCGCTTGTATGAAAACGCGCGGAATTTCGTGGATTATTATGGAGAAAACCCAGATGGTGTTCGGTGAACCGAGAAACCTGGAGAAAAGGCGAATTGTTCTGACCGGGGCTTCTCGGGGTATAGGTCGTGTAAGCGCGCTTCGTCTCGCCAAAGCGGGAGCGAAGATTCTTGCCGTTTCGAGGGATGCCGATGACCTGGCGAGATTGGCCTTTGATTCAAAAGGGTACGTGGGGCAGATTTTTCCGCACAGTTGCGACGTGACGAAAGCAGACGAAGTCGAAGCGCTCAGTGAAATGGCGGAAAAACGCCTGGAGGGAGTGGATGCGCTGATAAACAATGCGGGCTCAGGTGTTTTCAAGGATATCGAAAACCTCTCTGTGGATGAATTTAACGCTACGGTCTCGGTGTGTCTCACCGCCCCTTTCATGTTGACGCGGGCGCTTTGTCCCTTGCTTGCGGCGGCGAATGGCGATGTTATTAACATATCTTCGATCAGTGCGGTGTCGGGCTTTCCGGGGGCGTCGGCTTATTGCGCCGCGAAAGCCGGTCTTGAGGGACTCTCCAGGGCATTGGTGGAGGAGTTGAGGCCGAAGGGGATACGCCTTACTATCCTCCGGCCTGGAGCCTGCGCAACGGATATGTGGAAATCCATCCCGGGGGAGTTCGATTTTGAGGCGATGATCCCACCAGATCTGGTGGCGGAAGCCATTGAGTTCCTACTCTCTCAATCCCGCAAGGCCTGGACGGAATCGATTGTGGTTCTACCCCCGAAAGGCATGGTCTAGTTCGCCCTCGTCCCTCCGTGAATCTGGATATTCGTGCTTGCCGTCTGTTGAAATAATGCCCCAAAAATGAGAAACGCGCTTGTTGAAGAGAACAAAAAAAGATATAGATTTGGCCCTTGAAGGAAGGGGTTTTGTGAAATTCTCATGTTCGTGAAGAACGTTTAAATCTAGCGATTCTGTAAGGTTAGAAAATCATTTTTTCGGGAGGTGGATTGTTGAGTACTATTCGATATGAAAATCTCGATGTCGAATATAAGATGGCGACTGGAGATTCCATTCTGGATGCGGATTTGGAAAATGGTGTCGAGCATACCTGCGATTGCGGCGGCAATTGCGCCTGTTCTACTTGCAAAGTGACCGTGATTTCCGGAGCCGAATTTCTCTCTTCACAGCAGGAAGACGAGAAAGATACGCTGGATGCCTATGGATGGAATCCGGATGAATATCGCCTGGCTTGTCAATGTATAGTCGAAGGAGAGGGCCGGATAGTCTTGAATATGCCTGAGCCTGAATAAAATTCAGGGCGCAGGTTCTCTTATATTATCCCAAGCGCGCGCCACCGAATCGAAATCAACCACACCTTCGCGCAGGATTATTGGTTTATTCCCTCTCGCGTCCACTACGGTGGAAGGCCGGGTATTCTCTGTTGTTCCACCGTCCAGGACCAGCCCCACCTTGTTTTGGAATCGAGAAGAAATCGCTTGAGCGTTATGGAGTGGAAGTTCTCCGGATACGTTCGCGCTCGTCGCCACGAACGGGCCGACTCGCATCGCAAGTATTCGGCAAAGCGCTTGAGCGGGCATACGCACGGCGACAGAAGCACCGCCTTCGGTGAGCAGGGGAGACAGATCGGGAGTTGCCGGTAAAACCAAAGTCAGACCCGAGGGCCATATTGAGTCCATCAGGCTGAAAGCTTGCGGAGAAATGTCGACTGCAAGCCCTTTTAACTGGGAGCGGCAGCCGATGAGAACGGGCGCGCCTTTCTCGTCTTCTCTTCCCTTTGTTTCGTAGAGTTTCTCGACGGCTTCTTTATCGAGAGCGCTGGCGCATAGGCCATAAATCGTATCCGTGGGCAAAGCGACGATGTTTCCCGAATTCAGTTCTTCGCCGGCCTGTCGAATTACTTCTTCTTCTGGTGAACCAGGATTCACCGGGAGGATTCTGCTCACCGTCTATTTTTTCCGGTACGTTCTTTTGGCGCGACTACGCTTGGGCCTTGATTTCTGGCCTGTACTTTTTTTGGTTTCATTTTGTGGTTGTTTCGCGCCGTCTTTTTGCGCTTGGGCGGGCAGAGGAGAGATTTCTTTCTGGAGCGCGGCGTCCGCGGCCAGAACCTTCTCGGTTTGTTGTTGCGCGAAACGCCGGTATTCCTTCGCGAGTTTCTGATCGGTCAAGGCGAGTATCCGGGCGGCGTGGAGGGCCGCATTCCTGGCGCCCGGGCCACCAATCCCCATCGTCGCCACGGGTATGCCGGGGGGCATCTGCACTGTGGAGAGAAGAGAATCGAGGCCGCCAAGGGAGGAACTGTCGATGGGAACGCCTATCACGGGCAGGTCCGTCGCGGCTCCGACGACGCCCGCCAGGTGCGCCGACATGCCTGCGCCCGCGATCAGCACCCGGATTCCGCGCTCAGGCGCCGTTTTCACGTATTCATGAACGGCGTCAGGCGTGCGGTGGGCCGATAAGATTCTCATTTCAGAGGGAATGTTGAAGGTTTCGAGCGCCTTCGTGGCTTCTTCCATCACCGGTTTATCCGATGCGCTTCCCATCAGTATCCCGACCAGGGGTGCTCTCGTGGCCAAAAAAGATTCTCCTCTTGATATTGGGCGCTTATTTTGGGATGAACGCGAGCAGTTCGATTTCGAGTTTCGCGCCCGCGATGATTTTCGCCGCCTGGAAAGTCGTTCGCGCCGGGGGATCTTCCGTCCCGAAGTATTCCTCGAATACGGCGTTCATGTCTCCCAGATCGGCCAGATCTTCCATGAAAATGGTCACTTTTACAGCGTTTTTGAGCGATGTGCCGCCCGCCTCGCATACGGCCTTGAGGTTCTCGATAATCTGCCGCGTCTGTTCGGCGACGCCGCCCGGAACCAGTTCTCCCGTCGCGGGGTCGAGGGGCAACTGCCCCGAGCAGTGGAGCCACTCCCCCGCCTGAATGGCCTGGGAGAGAGGCACCTTGCCGGATGCGGCCTTGTCCGTATGAACCACTCTTTTTTCCATTGTAGCTCCCCGGTGGTGCGTATGTGACGCCCCATCAAAACACAAAACGAGGCTTGTGGGTATCTTTCGCGCCATGTTTCGGAGGCTGCGCTATAAGTCATATTATATCAAACGGTTGCGGTGGTTTCCTGTTCGTTCCAGGGGCGACGCTCCGCGCAGATTCCCCCAATTGCCGCTGCAGGCGCGCCGCCGGGGACGCGGTATCCCCGCAATGCTTCTGCGGGAGTGAGATTATCGACCCCGCAACTCCCCGCATTTGCCGTCACCGCCAGCCCCCCGGGTCATGGCAGAATCTTCCTGCGCATCGCTTCTGCGGCGCCTTTTCTCAAGAAAATAATTTCCCATCAATTTATCGAATAACCCCGTGAATTTATCGAATTTTATCGATATTTACGGAAATTCCGTCTCGCCCCGATTCAGCGGTTCGCCGGGCAAAACCCGAGCGATGAGCGAGGGTTTTCACGCCCTATCGATTGCGCCTTTCCCGACCGGAGAGTGAAGATTTGCGCGATGCCTCGGGTGGCGCATCATACCGGACGCACGGATTTCATGGAGCACGGCAAATACGGGCATATGCGCGTCCGCTCCTCGGTCTGGAAAAAGGGGTTCCCGGGCGATGAGGTGGCGTGCCTGCGTCGCAGATTCGTCGGGTGGCGCGTGAAAGGCGCATCTTCTTTTCGTCCCGAGCGAAAATAAGTTTCAGGAAAGTGAAAAACGGGTGCTACAATGGGTCGTTTCCATGAAAAAGGAGCGCGCTTTGGAGAGAAGCCTGTTCGATCAGCCAGAAGAAGACGGCGGCGCGGGCGGAGCGCAGGAACCCCGGGTCGATCCGGCGGCGCCCCTGGCCGAACGCATGCGGCCCCGCACGCTCGATGAGGTCCTGGGCCAGGATCACCTCATCGGCCCGGGCCGCGTGTTGAGGCACGCCGTGGAGGAAGACGCCCTGCGCCCGCTTATCTTCTGGGGGCCGCCCGGCACGGGCAAGACGACGCTCGCGCGCATCATCGCGAACAGGACGAACGCGCACTTCATCACGCTGAGCGCGGTGCTCCACGGGGTGAAGGAATTGCGCGCCGCCGTGGACGAGGCGAAGCGCATGCAGCGCAGGAGCGTCCGCACGATTCTGTTCATCGACGAGATCCACCGCTTCAACAAGGCCCAGCAGGACGGCCTCCTCCCGCATGTGGAAAACGGCACGCTCACCCTCATCGGCGCCACGACGGAAAACCCTTCCTTCGAGGTCATCGCGCCCCTGCTCTCCCGCGCGCGCGTGTTCGTGCTGGAAGGGCTGAAGGAAGAGCACGTCGTCGCGCTTCTCCGCCGCGCCCTGGAAGACGCCGAGCGGGGCTTGGGCGCCATGAAGCTCAAAGCCGAGGATGACGCGCTGCGCCGCGTCGCGGTCTTGAGCAGCGGGGACGCGCGCTCGGCCTTGAACATTCTCGAAGCCGCCGCGGCCTTGGCCGGCGAGAGCCGCCGGGTCGATGCCGCATTGGTGGGCGAGGCCGCCCAGCGCAAGACGCTGCTCTACGACAAGGCGGGCGAGGAGCACTTCAATCTCATCTCCGCACTTCACAAGACCTTGCGGGCTTCCGATCCCGACGCCGCGCTCTACTGGCTCGCGCGCATGCTCGAAGGCGGCGAAGACCCCATGTACATCTTGCGGCGCCTCGTGCGCTTCGCCTCGGAAGACGTCGGCATGGCCGACCCGAATGCGCTCGCCGTGGCGACCGCCGCCCAGGGGGCGTTTCATTTCATCGGCCTCCCCGAGGGGAAGCTCGCCATCGCCCAGGCGGTGGTCTATCTCGCCCAGGCCCCAAAGAGCGACGCGGTCTACCGGGGCTTCGGGGCCGCCGAGCGCGCTGTGCGCGAGCGCGACGCCGCGCCCGTCCCCCATCACCTGAGGAACGCGCCCACCGGCCTCATGCGCGATCTGGGCTACGGCGCGGGCTACAAGCACGCGCACGAGTTCGACGACGCGGTCGTGGAGATGGAGGGCATGCCCGAGGGTCTGCAGGGGACCCGGTTCTACCATCCCACCTCCCGGGGGTTCGAGGCGGAGGTCCAGAAGAGGCTCACCATGCGCGAGGAGAAACTCAACGAGCGCCTCGGCGAACGCCTGAACGTGCCCGACGAGAAATCCATGGACGACCGCCGCCCCTCCGACCCCGCCATGCCGGGCAGAAGGGCGAGAAGGAAGGATAAGTGAGGGAGGAATTGCGCGTATAAGTCGACGTGCGAAAGTGGCGGGGATATCGCTGAAGCTAGGTCTCTGCCGACGGTGGAAGCGGTTTTCGTTCGTCATTCCGGCATGCGCCGGAATGACGGCTCTTTGTTTGAACTCGACCGATCTAGAAAGAATAGTCTTTCGAAGTGGCGGCCACCTGTTAAGGACAGGTTGCGGTCTGCGGGACGACTCCGAGGAAGGGGTTCGTCCCTATTCCCTGTTTTTCATCTCGTGTTTTTTGAGGCTTCCGTTTCGGTAGATGCTGGCGATAAAAGGGGCTTCGTTCTTTTCGATAAAACGCATAATCCGATTCTTCGCATTTACAATGCACTCGATCATCGTCTCAGCCGTATTGTTCTGGGTTGAAATTACGAAGACGCGCCCTGAATACGTGTTCAGGTAATGAAGGAAAGACATTCGATTCCTGATTCTTTTGTCTTTGGTGATGACAATCCACCCTTTTTCCGCTGCGAACTTCATCCACTCTTCATCGGTGGCATCTTGGGCGAGATGATCGTCGTGAACCTTGCTCCTTAAACCCTCTTATCGCAAGCCTCGCGCAACCAGATGTCTCCCCAGGCATCTGTCCAGAAAAAAGACCGGCATTTCATGCGGCGACATCTGGCTGCAATTCGACTCTTATGGCTTCTTCGATGTCTTGGGGTGGACATCCGTAGTCTCTGGAGAGCGAACGGATGGATTCCCCGTCTTTATATCTGCCCGCAACGATGTTCGTGGAAATGCCCGTGCCGGATATGACGGGACGTCCAAAAGAGATACGAGGGTCGATGACGATTTTTTTCGGGGAATTTTCTTTGATGTCATTTCTCGTGAAAGGATAGAACTTCGCGGGGATGTCTCTTTCGTCCAGTTCGATTCTGTCGAGCGCCAGGCCGATTATGTCGTGCATGGCGACTTGGCCGGAACGGCTCGCCTCCACGAGCACGTCCAATTGTCTTACGAATAGGCCTCTGCGGTCCTTGTCCACGTGCAGTTTGCCGCAGGCCAGAGGATAGTTTCTTTCGTCTTCACTTTCCCCATATTCCTTCAAGTATTCAATGGCGTTGTATATTTTTCGCGTCGAAATCTTGTATTCCCTTCTTATCGCGCACAGCAGATGAAGTTCGGTCAGATTCATGAACGATATGAGGTTTGGTTTGTTGGACGGTATTTTCACGAGAGAGCCCTTGGCTCCGGCGCCTACCGCCCAACGAAAAATCGTGGAATATGGAGCGGAAATATAACGGGCTGCTTCGGAGATGGTGTAGGTTCCCGTTTTCACCGGATCTGGAATTGTGTTCATGTCTACAGTCTCAAATGCGAATTTGGACGTTTCCCATGGATGAGGTTGCTCTTTTAAGCGATGAGCGTCTGGGCGGCAAGCGTGGACTACATGCTTTTGAACCTGGAACAACTGGACCATTTTTTCAACATTCCGTCTGGCGAATCCTGCTCGCCATGCGCGAGGAGAAACTCAACGAGCGCCTCGGCGAGCGCCTGAACGTGCCCGACGAGAAATCCATGGACGACCGCCGCCCCTCCGACCCCGCCATGCCGGGCAGAAGGGCGAGAAGGAAGGATAAGTGAGGGGGGAATGGCGTCCGTTTTCGCATTTGAAGTTTCCGCTTTGACATTTCCGCTGCGTCGGGAGATATTTTTTTCGCCGCTTTTTTGAAATACGAGAGAGAACGGGAAATGACGGAATTTGAAATCGCGACACTCGAATTGCAAAGGTGGAGCATTTACGTCGCCGCCGGAGTCGGCATTGCGCAGTGCGCCTTGATAGGATGCGGGCTGCTCATGATGCACAGGGCGTCAAGACATAGAGACAGGGTTTTGGACAACCAGACGAAAGCGCTCGATGCCTTGCTCGAGCGCACCGCAGTCAACACGAAATCGCTGGAAGCTACGCTCGCACGCACCGAGGGTAGTTGGAAGGCGCTGATCGAACGAGTCGAGAGTGGCACGAATGCAACCAATGCGCTAATCGAACGCACCGAGGCCAGTACGAAAGCGTTGATCGAGCGCGTCGAGAATGGCGCGAAAGCGACGGATACGCTAATTGAACGCACGGAGGACAGCGCGAGAGCGCTAAGGAAATTGCTGGAAAAAACACCGTAGACAAGCTTGCCGAAAGATTTGCCTGGAAAATGAGCGGCTAAAAAATCTACCCCGCCGCGCCAACGGAATCCTTGGCGTCAATCGCCTCATCCATCTCGTCGATAATCGCCTTCGCCGCGCTGAACGGGTCGTCGTTTTTCGTGATGGGCCTGCCCACGACGAGATAGTCCGAACCCATGCGGATGGCGTCCGCCGGCGTCGTGATTCGCTTGTGATCGTCCGAGGCGGACCACGCCGGCCGGATGCCGGGGCTTACGATATCGGCATTCGGGAACCTCTCGCGGCAGGCTCCGATGGCGTCGCCCGAGACGATCAGCCCGTCACAACCCTCGGCCAGCAGCTTCTCGCCGCGTTCGAGAATGTATTGCGCCGAATCCGTTCCTGTAATTCCTTCGCTTCGCAAGTCATCATCACTGAGACTGGAGAGCAAAGGCACCATCAGGATTTTGGGGTGCTCCGCAACGCCTCGGGTTTTGAGCGCGGTTTCAATCGTCCTGGTCGTCATCACGTAGGGCATGGACTCGGTGAGCGTGACGAACCTGACGTTCAGGGCGGTGCAGCCCTCGATGAAGCTGGCGATCGTGTTGCCGATGTCTCCCGACAGCTTGAGATCGACGAACACCCCGCCTTCGCCTGAGCGGCGCCCCTGCAGCTCATTGATGAATCCGAGCAGGTTCCCCGCCAGAAAGAGTTCGAGCCCGACCTTGAAAAAGGATACGTTCTCGAGTTTCTCGACCAGCGTGAGCGCTTCCTCGTGCGTCGGCACGTCCAGTGCAACGATAAGGCGGTCTTTGCCGCTCAGGTTCGCCGCGGGTCGCTCCCCCATCGACGCTCCTCCTGTTTCTTCGGGCAGGTAAATCCGGTGATTTGCGGGCGTAATCGCAAAATCCTTATCTTATATTTCGCATGGGAAATCAATCGCGCGTCCCTCACGCTCTGGACGAGGCGATGCGCATCATCAAGTGTTGCCCCGAAAGGCAATATACTTGAAAATCAGGAAAACTATCCCCGGAAACGCTGACTGAACAATCTGGCGCGTCATCCTTTTTTCAGGAGAGGGTCCCTTGAAGATCGACCGGTTCGACCACATGGTATTCACCGTGCGCAACATCGAGCGCACTTGTGAGTTCTACTCAAATGTTCTCGGCATGGAGGTCATCACCTTCGAAGGGGGCCGCCGCGCGCTCAGGTTCGGTGAGCAGAAGATAAACCTGCATCTGGCGGGAGCGGAGTTCGAGCCCAAGGCCGACCCGCCCGTCCCCGGTTCCGAGGACGTGTGCCTCATCACGAAAACGGATCTGGCGGAAGCGCTGGCGCACGTGCGTGGCTGCGGCGTGGAGATCATCGAAGGCCCGGGTGACAAGAGCGGCGCGACGGGGCCGATCCGCTCATTCTATTTCCGCGATCCGGACGGCAACCTGATCGAGGTGTCCAACTATCCTGACGAGGCGGAATAGATCACCGCATTCCTCACTTGAAGAAGTTGTTGAAAAAGCCCTGAATTCTAGATTTAGCGAATAGAACCGAGCGAGGAATCCGTAGGGACAGGCCCCCGTGCCTGTCCAAGGTCGCGACCTGTCGTTACGAGGCGGTACGTTTTTGTTGTAGGGGTCGCATGCGGGGTTATTGAAAAAGTCCTACAGATTCGCTGCCTTGAAAATACCCTCGTTTATAAGAAATCACTCCCCCCTTGAGGGGCCTGTTGAAAAAGTCCCACAGAGGGAACGCGCTGAATTTCACTCCCCCCTTGAGGGTCGGGCATCCCGAGGGGAATGCCCGACAGTGAACTGAGGGCGTAAGCCCGAAAGTGAACTGGTGGGGGGTATAACTCGGAGTGGCGATAAAACGCGATTCACCCCCCACCGAATCGGCCTTCGTAAAAATCGCTCGGCCTCTTCGTCGGTCTACCCGAGGAGGATAGACCGACCCTCAAGGGGGGAGTGGTTGTTTGGCGTTCTGCAGGGTGAGGATGGTTTAACCTGACTCCAAAGGGGTCTTTTTCAACAACCTCTGACAAGGGGGGTTGGGGGGGGTACTACCCCGAGGAAGGGTATTTCAACAACCCCCTACTGAAACAGCTCGATGTCCGCCTCCGCCTCTCCGTGGTAGACCGCCTTCACCTTCAGCAGGTCATCCAACACCAGCTTCTTGTCGCGCGGGTTTCTCAAGAGATACGCCGGGTGATACGTCGAGAGGCAGGGGATCCCCTGGTAGCGCCCGAACTTGCCCCGCAGCCTGCCGATGGGCGTCTTCGTCTGGAGCAGCCACTGCGCGGCGAATTTCCCTAAAGCCAGGATGAGCCTGGGCTGGATGACGGCGAGTTGCTTGTGGAGGTAGGGCTCGCAGCAATCGATTTCGTCCGGTTCGGGGTTGCGGTTGCCCGGCGGGCGGCACTTCAGGATGTTGCAGATGTAGACCTCCTGGCGCGGGACTTCGATGACGTTTTCGATCATCTTGGTCAGCATCTGGCCCGCCCGGCCCACGAAGGGAATCCCCTCCGCGTCCTCGTTCGCTCCGGGCGCTTCGCCGACGATGACGAGTTTCGCCGCCGGGTTCCCCACCCCGAACACGAGGTTCGTCCGGTCCGCCCCCAGCTTGCACCGCAGACAGCCTTCCACGGCGGCTTTGAGCTCTGCGAGCGACATCTCCGCTTCGGGGTCGAAGGGGAGCGGCGGCGGTTCGGGGCCCGGGTCTCTGCGCTTCGCCATGGGGGCCAGTGTGGGTTCGGGCGCAGGGGCGGCCTGGGGAATCAGGGCATGTTGCTCGGGTTTTGGCGCGGTTTCGGGCGCTCGTGCGGGCGGAGCCGTCACGGGGCGCGCCGCCTCGGGAACCGCCTCCCGCGGAGTTCCCAGGCACACGTAACCGACCCCTGCGGCGCGTTGGCTTCTCAGGTGTCCGAGTATTTCTCTGGCGAGTTCTGCGCGGTGGTTCATCGTCTTGGACCGGCGGGCGCTTAGGATGTAGGAATCAGGTACTGATGTTTTGCCACATTTTGGCGAGACGGTCGAGGATGCGTCCGGCCAGAACCCCTTTTTCGAGCACCGGGAGCGCTTCGGTTTCGCTTTCGTCGATGATCCAGGCGCGCGAGGCGTCCGCGCCCATCGCGTCCTCATCACCCGAAACCCTGTTTGCCACAATGAAGTCCATTCCCTTTCTTATGAGCTTCTCCTTCGCGCGCTCTAATACCTCTTCGGTTTCAGCGGCGAAGCCGACCAGGATTCTCCCTCCCTTATCGCCTGAAAGTTCGGCGAGTATGTCCGTCGTGCGTTCGAGTTCGACCGCGAGAGGCCCGTCCCCTTTCTTGCGTTTTCGGGCCGACGGGTCGACCGGGCGATAGTCCGCTACGGCGGCGGCCATGACGAGGGCGTTTGCGTCCGTCCATTCGCGCTTTACCGCTTCATACATCTCGGCGGCCGATTCCACGCGCACGACGCGCACGCCCGGCGGGTCTGCGAGTACGGCGGGTCCGCTCACGAGAACTGCGTCCGCTCCCCGCCTCGCGGCCTCTCCCGCCAGGGCGAAGCCCATTTTGCCGCTGGAGCGGTTCGAGAGATAGCGCACAGCGTCCCATCTCTCCCGCGTGGGTCCCGCCGTGACCACCACCTTCATGCCAGAAAGATCGGGATTCGGAACCAGAATCGCTCGCGCGGCCTGCAGAATCTCCCCCGGCTCGGGCATGCGCCCCCGGCCAACGCCCTCTTCTGCGCGGGCCATTCGGCCGGCGGCCGGCTCCATGACGACGTGTCCCCTCTCGCGCAGGGCGGATACGTTCTCTTGAACGGCGGGCGAGGCCCACATGCGCGGGTTCATGGCCGGCGCGACGAGCGCGGGCGGCCTGGCGGAGAGCAGGAGCGTGGAGAGAAAATCATCTCCCACCCCTTGCGCGAACTTTCCGATGATGTTCGCCGTGGCCGGTGCGATGATGATGAGGTCCGCATGATCCGTAAGCGAGACGTGCGGCATGTCGCCCGTGGATCCACCTCCCTCGACCGGAAACATTCTCTGGATGGGCGTCACCCCCGTGAGTACCTCGAAGGGCAGCGGCTGAACGAACGAGGCGGCGCTCTCAGTCAGGACCGTCTGCACTTCGGCCCCGTCGAGGGCGAGCAGGCGCGCCAGGTCTATCGATTTATACGCGGCGATGCCGCCCGATACGCCGAGGACGGTTTTCTTCCCGCCGAGGGGGGCCTGCGCCTGTTTGCTCACGGGGAATCGACCTCCCCGCGATGGTTCAGAATAATTTTTTTGAGTTCCTGAAAAGCGACGTCCAGGTCGTCGTTGATGATGACGTGGTCGAACTGGTGGCTTTGCGCCATTTCTTCTTCGGCTCTCGAGAGCCGGAGTTCGGCGTCTTCGCCGGTTTCAGTCGCCCGTTGTTCGAGGCGCGTGGACAGCTCGTCCAGCGAGGGCGGCATGACGAATACGAGGCTCGCCTCGGCTCGTCTACGCTTGACCTGCAGGGCGCCCTGGACGTCCAGGTCCATGATCACGTCGTCTCCCCCGGCCAGACGCGCGTCCACCGCCTCTGCGGGCGTTCCGTAGCATTCCTCGAAAACATGCGCCCATTCCAGAAACTCGTTTCTGGCGATCATCTCGTCGAACCGCGGGCGTTCCATGAAAAAATAATGAACTCCGTCCTCCTCGTACTCGCGCCTTGGCCGCGTCGTCGCGCTAATCGAGTGCCAGATGTTGGGGAGTTCCCGGCATGAGCGGTCGATGAGCGTGGATTTGCCCGCCCCGGAGGGAGCGGAAATAACGAAGAGGCGGCCCCTGCTTTGCATCATTCCACGTTCTGTACTTGTTCGCGGATTTTCTCGATGGCGCTCTTCACATCGACCGCGCTCTGGGTGAGGACGAGATCAATGGATTTGGACGAGATCGTGTTGGCCTCGCGGTTCATCTCCTGGGTGAGGAAATCGAGCTTCCGGCCGATGGGGCCTTCGCCCTCCAGCATCTCGCGAAACTGGACGACGTGGCTGTCGAGACGGCTGAGTTCCTCGCTGATGTCCCCGCGCTCGGCGGCGTAGATCATCTCCTGTTCCAGGCGCCCCTCGTCCATCTCGACGCCTTGGGCGATTTCGAGAATCCGCTCGCGCATCCGCTCGGTGAGCAGCCTGCGCGCCTCGGGCAGGCGTTCGCGTATCTCGCCGCAACCCTTCTCCACGGTGTCGAGATGCTCACAGATGTCTTTCGATAGCGCGCCGCCCTCTTTCTCTCGCATCTCTCCCAGGGCGCCCAGCGCATCGCCGAGCGATCCCATCAGGACGCCCCGAATCTCGTCCTTCTCTGGTTCCGGCTCGGCGCTTTTGAGCAGGTCTCTGAAGCCGGTGAGTATCGAGAGGTCGATCTCGCCCGCGATTCCCAGTTCATTTTTCAGGGATTTCAGGGTGGCGAGCAGGGATTTCGCGGCTTCGGCGTCGATGGGCGATGCGTGGTTCCCCTCCTCGCCCGAGCGGATATAGATGTCGAAGCGTCCCCGGGAGAAGCGCTTTTTCACCGCCTCGCGCACCTCATTCTCCAGGGCGAGCGACCAGCGCGGCCCCCGGCAGGAAACCTCCAGGTAGCGGTGGTTCACCGAGCGCGCCTCCACGCTGACCGAAGCCTCACCCAGCGGCCGCTCCCCCGCACCGTAACCCGTCATACTGTCTATCATGCGCCGCTCCGTGATGTGTTGTTAACAGCTAACCTGAAAGAGTCTACAATAATTTTCCGCTCGGGGCGTGTCAATTTACGCGCTTCGAGAAGATGTCCTCGTTTTTGGGTGAATTATGGATACTTTCGTGCTTCAGGCGATTTCAGCGGAGTTGAGCGAGAGCCTTCTGGGCGCGCGCCTGGAGAGGATCTCACAGACCGACGCGCATACGATCGTCCTCTATATCTCGGGCGCGAGAAGAGAAAAACGCGCCCTCCTGATAAGCACGGACTCCGCGAACCCGCGCGTTCACCTGACGACGGACCCTCCCCCGAGCCTGCCGGAGGCGCCCACCTTTTGCCGCGCGCTCAGAAAACACTTGAGCGGCCATCGCCTTACCCGCGTGGCGGCCGGAGAGTGGGAACGCGTGCTCCAGTTCTCCTTCGAGCGGGGGGGCGGCGATTCCTTCGCGCTCATGGCGGAGGTGATGGGCCGCTGGAGCAACCTCGTGCTCTTGAGCGGCGCGACGGGCGAGATACTGGAGGCCAGGAGATTTGTTCCCCCCGGCCCCCACACCCCGCGTCCTCTGGAGAGAGGGGGGAGGTATCAACTGCCGCCCGAGCAGAAAAAGCAGAATCCGGGCGCGCTCACGAAAGAAGCGCTCTTGGAGATGATTCGAGAGTCGAACCTTGGCTCCGCAAGTCGCGAGGATTTCGCGCGCTGGCTGGTTCGCTCGGTCGCGGGCGTGAGTCCGGTACTGGCGCGCGAGCTTGCTCTTGCCTCCGGCGACGGGGAAGGCTGGGCGGGTGCTGCGGATGCGCTGATGGGGGTGATCGAGAGCTACCAAAACAAGGAATTCGCCCCCGCATGGATTCTGGGTGCGGATGGCGAACCTGTGGGGCTGAGCGCGGCACGAATCGGGGGCGGCGATGCGGCCAAGTACCGCGCGTTCGGTTCCATGAACGAGGCGGCGGATGCGTTTTATGGACGGCTCGTGAGAGATTCCCGGCTTGATGAGCGGAAAAAAGTGGTCTCCAGAATGCTCCGCCGAGCGGGGAATCGTGTGCGCTCCTCCATCGAGGGGGTGCGGAGGGATCTGGCCTCCGCCGGGGAGGCGGACGCGGTATTGAGGAAAGGCGAGTTGCTGCTCGCGCATCTGGACGTGGTGGAGGAGAAGGCGAGCGTCGTTTCGCTTCCTGCGGAGGATGGACCGCTCGAAATCGCGCTCGACCCCAGGTTCACGCCCTCGGAGAACGCGCAGAAGTATTTCCGCCGCTACAAGAAGCTCAAGCGCCGCGCCTCCACTGGCTTGGTGCGTCTCCAGGAGATGGAGGAAGAGGAGCGATTCATCGGCGCGCTGGCCTTCGATCTCGAAACGGCGGAAGTGGTCGAGGACGTCTTGAGCGTGGAAGAAGCGCTGGCCCAGTCGGGTTACGCAGGGCGTGGAGGCCGGAAGAAAGAGAAAGACGCGCGCCCCAAGGGTAGGCAGGCGGCGCGCGCCAGGCCCTACAGGCGGTTCATCTCCCCTGCGGGCTGGGAGGTTGTCGTCGGCAAGAACGCGATGGGCAACGACGAGATATTGAGAAGCGTGGGCCGGGCGAGCGATACCTGGCTTCATGCGCGCGGGGTTCCGGGCAGCCACGTGCTCTTGCGACGTACGGGCGATGGGCCGCCCCTGGAGCCCGACGCGGAATCTCTTGCCCAGGCGGCGGCGTTCGCGGCCTATTTCAGCCGGGGCCGGACGGATTCCAGGCTCACCGTCGCCTACCTTCCCTTCCCGCGCTTGAGGAAGCCCAAGGGGCGGCGCCCCGGCCAGGTGCTGATCGGCGCGCACGAAACTGTCCTCGTCGACCCGGACGTCGGGAAGCGGCTCAGCGAGGAATGGGAGGAGGTTTTGTGAAAGGAGAATTTGATAGTTTATGGTTTTAGGGACTTTATATGTTAATTGAATCATCTCTGTGTTTCCGTTACATTTGCAATGTGTGTGCATGATGTGTAGCGAAATCAGGCAAACTCGCTATATATGGGGCAAACAACCTCGCCGTAAAAGTTGGCAACAAAATATTCCCCGAACTTGTGGGGTATCCTCATGTTCAACGATCGAAAAGTCGCGCAAATGGCCGCATATTTTGTTCAGTGCGAAGATGGCCGCATTGCGCTACTCAAACTGATGAAACTTTTGTATCTCGCCGAGCGGGAGTCATTGAAGCGTTACGGGATGCCGATGACAGGCGACCGTATGGTCTCAATGGATTATGGGCCGGTTTTGTCGAATACGCTAAACCTTGCCAATGGCGCGGCTATCGCCTCTGTCGAAGGTGGTTGGGATTCGTGGATATCCCCTAAACAGGGGTATGACATCCTTCTGGCAAGGAAGGTTTGCGATGAAGATTTCGATGAGCTGAGCAAAGCCGACAGAGACATTCTTGAGTATGTTTGGGCAAAATTCGGTGATCTTGACGAGTGGAAAATAAGCGATTTCACCCACACCTTACCAGAGTGGAAAGACCCGCAAGGAACATCACTGCCAATCGCATACAAAGATGTCTTTTTGGCTCTTGGATATGAAGAAGAACAGGCATGTGAATTATCCAGAGAGATTGAAAAAGATAAAGATATCGACAGAATTCTCCAGTCCCTGTAAGAATGTTTCTGCCATTTCCTGGTGCTACTCTCCTCATGCCATCAGGGCCTGACGATGACCCTGATCGGATGCACTTGTTTGTTGTCCTTACAAATCCATACGACGATATGGGTGATGGTGCTCAAAGAGTGCTGCTTGTAAGTTTTTCAAGCATTCGTAATTACTATAATCATGATCCCGCTTGTACTCTGAATCCAGGCGATCATCCATTTATAAAACATGAAAGCTTCGTCGTGTACAAAAGGGCTATAATCGTGGAAGCCAACAAACTCATAGAAGGCGTGCGGAAAAATGTATTTTCATCACACTCGCCTATGGGCGAATCTGTTTTGTCGAAGATTTGCCAAGGACTTGAATCATCGGAACATACGACACCAAGGGTTCTTCAATTCTACGAGTCATCTCCCAGGGAGTTGTGATCCCGCCAGTTTGTAGAGGGTGTATCCCCCTAACCTCCCTCCAGAATCCGCTTCAGATTCGCCAGTTCTCGTATGTTCCTGAGCGTGCCGTCGCGGTGTTTGGCCTGGTTCTCGTATTCGTCGCACTCGACGGTGTGGAGGATGTGGGTATAGGGGCCTTCTTCCTCGAAATAGTAGCTGATGATCATGACGGGTGTATTCGAGTCACCCTCGAAGTTGTGCCAGACGATTTTCCGGCCCGGCTCCCAGACCATGATTTCAGAGACATGCTCGATCCCGCTCGTGTAGACCTGGTGGAAGCGCATGCCCACGCCGCTTTTTTGCTCTGAGATGATTTTGACGCTCTGGCTGAAGTCCGCGATTTGCGGGTGCGTTTCCACATGGCCGATGAAGTTGAACACCTCTTCGGCGGAGGCCTGTATTTTCTCGATGACAGCCACGGGAGGCATGGTTGTTCTCCTTTATAAGAATTTCGCCAGCACCTGGTTGGCGAGAAGCGTTCCCTTATCCGACAGGCGAAGATGTCCGTTCTCCCTGGCCAGGAGGCCGGAAGTCTCCAGGTCACGGAACAGTTCCCCGAACGCATCATCGGGGTCCGCGCCGCATTCTCGCGCGATGCGCATAAGCGAGACGCCCTCTTTCACCCGCAGGCCGAGCATCAGGGCCTCGCCGAGCGCTTTTTCCGGCTCATCCACGTGCTCTTTGCCGGCTGTGGGGTCGCTCGCGTTCTTCGCATATACGTCCGGCCGGGCGTGGTTCCAGAAGCGCTCCCCCTCCACCAGGGAATGCGCGCCCGCGCCCAGGCCCAGGTAATCTCCCCGCCGCCAGTAGTTCAGGTTGTGCCGGCACGCGAAGCCGGGTTTTGCGAAGTTGCTGATCTCATAGCGCTCATAGCCTGCGGCTGACAGGGCCGAATCCCGGAGCTCCCACATGCGAAGCGCCGTATCCTCATCGGGGAGGCCGCCGAGCTCCCCCCGCGCCTGCCGCGCATGAAACGCCGTGCCCGGCTCGATGGTCAGCTCATACGCGGAGAGGTGCTCGGGCCCCAGATCGAGGGCGCGCTCGATGTCCTGCGTGGCCGCCTCGATTGTCTGAAACGGAATTCCGAACATGAGGTCGAGCGAGACGTTGGCGAAGCCCGCCGCTCGCGCGGCGCGGAATGCGCGTTCAGCGTCATCGCCCGTGTGGACCCGGTCGAGCCTCCCCAGCGCCTCGTCGTCGAACGTCTGCACGCCGATGCTGATCCGGTTGACGCCGGCTTCTCTCAACGCGCCGAAGCGCTCGGCCTCCGCCGCGCCCGGGTTCGCCTCGAGCGTGATCTCGCAATCAGGCGCGAGGTCGAACGATGCGGCGATGAAGTCCAGAACGCGCCTCGTTTCTTCCGCCGGGAAGAGCGAGGGCGTGCCCCCGCCGAAGAATATCGTGCCGACTTCCCGGCCATTCAGCGAGAACTGCTCCGCCCTGCTTTTCGTTTCCGCCATCAGCGCATCCCCGTAGCGGCGCGCCCAGTCCTCGCCCGCGTGGCCTTTTTCCAGGAGCGTATCCAGTGCGTAGGAGTTGAAATCGCAATACCCGCACTTGACGATGCAGAACGGAATATGGACGTAGAGCGATAGCGGTTTCATGTCATGGTCTTCTTGTAGGTGAAATTAGCAGCACCAAATCCATCCGGGATATGATACCCTTCCTTTCCATCAATTGGGAGATCAGGGGGAGCAGAGGTGGTCGTTCACACGCTATCCACCGAAGAGAGGCTGCGCGTCATCCAGCGGGTGGGGCACGTGCTCAATTCGAGCCTGGACATGGAAGCCGTCCTGAGCCGCGTGGCGCACGAGGCGAAGGCGATATTTCCGCTGGATCATTTCGTGCTCTATCTCGTCAATCCCGACAAGAAGACCTACACCATCCGGGCGCTCGCATCGAGCGACGAGATACTCGATGCGCCGCACGAGGACATCCCGCTCGAGGGCGGCACGCTGGGCTGGCTCATCGAGCACCGCGAAGCGCCGTATGTGATTTACAAGGATTTGGACAGGGAACGCCCCTTCGCGGAGGATGAGAGCGTTTTCCGCCGCGGCTTGAGGAGCGGTATTCGCGCGCCGCTCGTCATCGGCGATGACGTTTTCGGCGAGATCGCCGTGGCCAGCAGCATGCCCGACCAGTTCACCGATGAGATGGGTGAGTTTCTGTGCGAACTCACGCCCGCCATCGCCACGGCGGTGGCGAACGCGCAGACGTACGCCGAGCTCGAAGGCATCAAGGATGGTTTTCACCAGGAGACGATTCACCTTCGGGATCAGATCAAGGAGATACACAGCTCCGACGAACTCATCGGCAAGAGCAAAGCGGTGGAGGACGTCAGGGAGTTGATCGCCCAGGTCGCGCCGACGGAAGCGACTGTGCTCGTTCTGGGCGAGACGGGAACCGGCAAGGAGCTGGTCGCGCGCGGCATCCACCATATGAGCGCGCGGAGAGACCGCGTGCTGGTGAAGGTGAACTGCGCGGCGCTGCAGGAGACGCTGCTCCTGAGCGAGTTGTTCGGCTACGAGAAGGGCGCGTTCACGGGGGCGGTGGGCAGAAAACAGGGCCGCTTCGAGATTGCGGACAAGGGTACGATTTTCCTCGACGAGATCGGCGAAATTTCCCCCGAGGCGCAGGTGAAGATATTACGGGTGATGCAGGAGCGCGAATTCGAGAGGGTGGGCGGCAACCAGACGCTCAAGGTGGACGTGCGGATCATCGCCGCCACGAACAGGGATCTGGAGGAAGAAGTCCGCCGGGGCCGGTTCCGCGACGACCTCTACTTCCGCCTGAACGTGATACCCATCAACACGCCGCCGCTCAGGGAGCGCAAGGAGGACATTCCCGATCTGGTCGATTATTTCGTGAGAAAGCACGGGCCGCGCATGAACCGGCGCATCGAGTCGGTGGACCCCCGAGCGTTCGAGCGGCTCATGCGCTACGACTGGCCCGGCAACATCCGCGAACTCGAGAACGTGGTGGAGCGCGCGCTCGTCCTGGGACGCGGCCGGGTTCTGCGGTTCGACAGGCAGCTTCTGGGCGAGGCTCCCCCGTCGGCGAGGGAGAGCGAGTTCACCTCGCTCGAGGAGTACGAAAGGCGGTATATCCTCCGGGTGCTGGAGCATGCGGGCGGGCGGGTTTCCGGAGAGCGGGGAGCCGCGCGGATTCTGGGGATGAAGCCCACGACGCTTCAGAGCCGTATGAAGAAGCTGGGCATCGAGCCCCGACGCGAGTTCAGGGCGGCGAACGGCAAGGCGGAATGAATTGTTACTTGGGACATGAGGCGCAAGGAGAGATTTGATGGACAGAGCGATTTGGGCGACGTGGTACGACCTGCCCGCCGAGGGGGCGAACGAGTACATCGCATGGCTGCACGAGGTGCATCTGCCCGAGATGCTGGAGCGATCCGGCTACCTCTGGGCGGCGCACGTGGACAACGACAAGAGCGAGGAGCGCAGGCAGAACGTGAACCGGCGCCTCACGCACACCGACGACCCCTCCGTGCCCACGGGCAATGGGTATCTCATGCTCTTCGGCGCCGAGAGCGTCCACACGTTCCTGAATCCCTCTCCTGCGCAGTTGGCGGAAAAATGGGGGCCGGATGAGCGCGAGATGCTGGGGATGCGCGCAGGCGTGCGTGAGTGCGTTTTCGTGGAGACGGGCCGGATCGACGGTCCCGAGATAGCGCAGCGCGCCCCGGGCATCACGCCGGGCCCCAGGGTCCAGATGGGGAGCTTCAACAGCAACGCGCTCGCGAATGAAGAGGGCATGGGCGCGTGGTACGTGCAGCTCCGCTTTCCGCGCATGCAGACCCTGGAGGGCTGCGTGGGCATGCGCAAACTGGTTTCCGTTTGCGGGTGGGCCAAGCACGCCGTGCTCTATGAGTTCGACCTGAACACATCCGTCGAGCATTATTTCCAGAAAGAACTCGAGAGCGAGGACTGGTCGCGCGAGATGGTGGGCAGCCTCGTTCACGCGCCCGGCTCCCCGAGCACCGGAAAGCGCATCTGGCCGCCGGTCGATTCGCCTTGAGGGCGCAACCGCCTTCCTCGCCTTGTGCAGCTTGGAACTTCCCTCATCGCGAGTAAGCGCTCCGAACCCTCATCCTGAGTAGGCGCTCAAGCGCCGTATCGAAGGTCAAACGCGATTGATGAATGAGGGTTTGCCGGAATCCATTTTGACTTTGCCTTTTCGTCTCTTTCATGCCCTCACCTCGCACGTCGTTCTGGTTGTAAGCCTGGTGTAGGGGCCGCATATATGCGTACATGGACGCCCCCTCAGAATGCAAGCGGTTTTTTGGAGTGGTTCGGCGCAAAGCGGTTCGGCTCAGTCGTACATTCGGCCTCTTGGTTGCGGCGCTTCATCCTGGCCGCGGGCCCGTATGGAGATGCGCGGGTCGGGTCCGAATCGGCCCGGCGAGCTCGATGGTTCGCTCGTCGCATATAACTG
>Ga0209022_1000053_pt1 | contig 145275 bp, 133 predicted proteins | sample PinacodermPK_FD_187300 | JGI IMG/M metagenome (GOLD analysis project Ga0209022, IMG submission 187300) | Host-associated microbial community of the marine sponge Aplysina aerophoba from Gulf of Piran - sponge pinacoderm, lysed by proteinase... | ecosystem: Host-associated > Porifera > Sponge >... | reverse complement strand
GCTCCTCGCTGGGCAGACGACTGAGAAACAGCCCGGCCGCGCCAAGTAGAAAAACCAACAGCAGCAAAGTCTGCAGCGCGGTCGCCCATTCTTGGTCGCCGCCTGCTGCCGTCAGCGCCAGGCTCGCCAAGCCGGTGGCAGCCAGCAAGCCCAGCAAGAGGCGGAAGTTGCGCGGACCCAGGAAGATCTGCAGTCGCTTCAGCATGTGGATGGCTCTGGATGACGCGCGGGCGCGACATAGTTGCTTATTTGCACGACGATCTCTTGCTGTTGAAAGGCGTTGACGCGGCGGATAATCACATCGTGTTTGTCCAGCCAATAGGCAGCCGCTTTGTCATGATAAATAAAGCGCCGTGTTGCAATCGTGCGATTGCCCAACATGAAGGTGTCTGTGCCCGCCAAAGCAACCGGCGACACCACCTGCCGCAGCGTGCCGGGCAGCAGTTGTGCATAGTCGAAAGCCGGCACGAAGAGCCAGGTAGGCTTACTGCCCCGCGCAGCCAAAGCGGCGATCGCGCGTCCACGAAATGGCAGCAGCGGCACATCGATCAATATGTCCTGCGGCAGCTCCAACTCACGGTATTGGCGTTCTGCGCCGTTGAGCTCGTAACCAACCTGCAGGCAGCCATCGGCTAGCTGATAGGTGGCGCGCAGATCGTGGACGCCGCCCGGGAAATGCGCATTTTCGTAACGGATATCCAGCCGCGCCAGCGCTCCAGCCCGGTCTAGCAGCGCCTCTGCCAAGACCGACCTGCCCTCTTCGCGCAGGGAATCGGCATCAACGCGGATAAAATGCTCGCCGTCAGGGTGCGCGTGGATCGTCCAGGATTCGCTCTTCTGCAGCGGCGCACCGCGCTTGCTGAATAGATAGCGCCCACCTGCTACGAAACGTTCGTGTGCCTGCACTGGATGCAAGCTGCGCATCAGTCGCCGATCTCCACATAAAGACGTTTGTTGATGCCGCCTTTGCTCTTGTATTTGCTGATTTTGATGCTGCCGACTTCGCTGGTGTTGGCGACATGCGTGCCGCCATCGGCTTGCAAATCCAAGCCGACAATTTCGACCGTGCGCACTTCTTTGATGCCCGGCGGCAGCAGGTTGATTTTGGTGCGGATGAGATCGGGGATTTGGAAGGCTTCTTCGCGCGGCAGGATGTCGATTTTGATTGGCAGGGACTTCGCCACTTCTTCGTTGATCTTGTCTTCAATTTCGCTGACAGTGTCTGGCGACAGCCGTTCAAATTCAAAGTCCATCCGCGCCGACAACACAGCCATGTTGCCGCCGGTTACACTGGCTTGATAGTCGCGCCAAATAACGCCGCAGAGGATATGCATAGCACTGTGTGTGCGCATGATCTGGTAGCGCCTCTGCCAGTCCAGTTCCGCCTGCACGGTCGCGCCAATCGGCGGCAGCTCGCCATCGATGATATGCAGGCCGCCGCGCCGTGCTGTTTTGACGATGAATTCGGCGCTGTCTGTGCGCAGCCAGCCGCGATCGGGCTGTTGTCCGCCACCGCCAGGAAAGAAGGCAGTGCGGTCGAGCAAGACGCCGTTTTGCCTGGCATCGTGTTCGGCCACCGCGGCGCTGAAGGTCTGCAAATAGCTATCGCGCAGATACAGATAGTCGGTCATGATTCGTCTCCCGGGATCATCGCTCGCATGCGCAGCAAGGTAGCCTCGCCACCCAAAGCCCGCCAGAAAGCCAGCGCGGTCGGGTTGTGCGCGCTCGCGTACCATTCAAAGCTCGTCACTTCGCAGGCGCGAAACCACAGCATCAGCCGCTCGACCAGCCTGCGTCCTATTCCCTGTCGGCGCTGCTCCACACAGACGAAGATATCCGTAATCATTCCACAGCGCATAGATTCAAACATTTCGTTGTTGATATCGGCGATGCCGCCACTGATGTATCCGACCAGCTTGCCTTCGACTTCCGCCACCAGAACGCGCGCAAAAGAGTCGCGCAGGCGATCTTCAATGAAACGCGCGTACGATTCTGCTCCATCGGCAGCTGGACGAAAAGTGCTGGCGTCCAATTGAGCGTGCTGCGCGGCCATCTGCGCCCACAACTGGCTGATGCGCGGGATATCGGTCTGCTGCGCCAGGCGGATCATAGCGGCAGCCAATAGCGCTGCGATCGCGGACGAGCGCCTTGCCCGCGCCAGAATGCCGCCTCGACTGGATAGGCAATTGGCGCGTCTATCTCCAGCACATCGATGCCCTGCGCACGCAGCCACATGCCGGCTCGAGCCAGGAGTTGGCTGCTCAATGCCGCATGTGGCTGGTGCAAGTCGACAGCCATCGCCAAGAGCCTGCCCACAGGAGCGGGCCCCAATCCCGCTTCGCCCGCACAAATGCCCACAGCCAGGAATCCTGCCAGTTCGTCTCGCAACGCCGCGGCAAACATGGCGGCTTTGTCGTCAGCAAGCCAGTCGCTGGCTGTTCGCTGCCACGCCCGTAGCGCATCTGGCAGGAACTGGACGAGCGATTCGCTCTGTTGCAAGAGGCATTGCCGCTCGAACCACAACTGGCTGGCGGCTGGCAAGTCTGCTGGAGAAGCCTCGCGGATGAGCATGACATAAGCAACTGGTTGTCGGTGAGCGGAAGCATAGCACCTGCCCGCGCGGGCAACAAGCTGCGAGGCCTTGGCTGGCAATGGCGGCGCGGCGACATCGCGTTATACTATAAGAAAGAATGGCAGCGCAGAGGCGGCAAAGGAGCCAAATCATGTCCACAATGCCAGCAGCGGAGAAAATCGGTCAGGCTTGGCGGATGCACCGCGACAAGGATAACGATAGCGCTATCCAGATGTTTAACGACATCTTGGCAACGCACCCCGAAAGTGTGGACGCGCTCTATGGCTTGGGCTTGTCGTACAAAGCCAGCGGAGAACATGCCGATGCGGCCAAAGCTTTTGCGCAGGCGCTGGGCATCACCGAAAGCGCGCTTTCCGCAGTCTTGCAGACTTCGCATGCCGAGGGTCATCAAAGCGGCAACGACCTGGAAACGGATTTTGACGACCGCTACATGATGCTCTCGCGCATGCTCAAACAGCGCCTCGAGGAAGTGTCCTAGCTCTGAGCGGCATGCGCAAGCGAGAACGCCTGGAGCGCGCGCTGGCGGGAGAGGCTGTTGATCGTGTGCCGGCGGCGCTTTGGCGTCATTTCCCCGGCGACGACCAGCGCTACACCGATCTCGCCCGTTCCATCATAGACTTCCAGCACGACTACAACTGGGACTTCGTGCGCGCCATGCCGTCGCGCAGCTTTCTGGTCAGCGACTATGGTGTGAGCGATGCCTGGCGTGGCGATGCGCGAGGAATCCGCGAGATCAACAAACGGATCGTGCGGCGCTCGCTGGACTGGACCGGGCTGCGACCACTAACGCCAGACCGCGGCGCTTTGGCACAGCAGGTTGAATGCTTGCGGCTGGTGGACAAGGCGCTGCAATCGGACAATACGCCGCTCGTGCAGACAATCTACAGTCCCCTGGTACAGGCGGCGCAACTGGCGGGTCGACAGAAACTGCTGCGCGATTTGCGATTGCGTCCCGACCGCCTGCGCAGCGGGTTGACGCAGTTGACCGAAAGCACCATGCGCTTTGTCGCGGCGCTGGCAAAGCTGGACAGCCTTGCTGGCATCTTCCTCGTCACCGAATTCGCCAACCACGAAATCATGTCCGAAGCCGAATATACCTCCATCGCGCTGCCACACATTCGCAATATCCTGGCTGCCTTGCCCAGGCACTGGTGGCTGAATATGGTGCAGGTCGCCGGTGCATCACCCATGCTGGGGCTGATAGACGAGCTGCCCATCCAGGCGCTGAATTGGGATGTGCGGGCTGCTGGCATTGCGCTGGAAGATGCGCGCAACACTTTTTCCAGCGCTATCTGCGGCGGATTGAGCGACGACGACTTGCTTCTGGGCACGCCAAGCTTGCTGCGTTCGTCCGTGCAAGAAACGTCTCGCCACTGTAAATCGCGGCGGCTGATCATCAGCGGGGGTGGCTGCGGCTTTGTCACCACGCCATTGTCCAACATCCGCGCCCTGCGCAGCGCTGTGGAGAGTGAGAGCTAGGTATGTCCCTGCGAGTCATCGCCGGCAGCGCGCGCGGCAGAAGATTGAAAGCGGTGCCCGGCGACAGCACGCGCCCCATTATGGATCGCGTCAAAGAGGCGCTGTTCAGCATCATTGGGGTACAAATACAAGACGCCATTTTCCTGGATCTTTTTGCTGGCACGGGCAGTGTAGGCATCGAAGCGCTGAGCCGCGGCGCAAGTTATGCGCTATTCGTGGAGACCGACCGAGCCGCCCTGGGTACGATCCGCGCGAATCTGGAGCGCGCGAAATTGGCTGCCAAGGCACGGGTCATCCGCCGCAGCGCGTTCGATGTGCTGGGCGATGCGCCAGACAGGCAGTACGACTTCATCTTTGTTGCGCCGCCGCAATATCGTGGCATGTGGCTGAAGACGCTGCGATCGCTGGAAAATAACGAGGCTTGGCACGACGCAGCAGACCTGATCATCGTGCAGATTGATCCTAGCGAGCTCGAGCCAGACCTTGGATTTGTCCGATTGCAACAGGTCGACCAGCGCAGGTATGGGCGCACCATGCTGCTTTTCTATCGCTATGCTGGAGACGATAGCAGAGCAAAGTAAGCAATGAAAATGAAAATTCCTGAGAATACAGCAGGTGGTGCAGGGGCGCTACGAATATCGTCCGCAAGTCCTGCGCACTTTTGTCAATACATGGGTGACACAGTGTCTCCCCGACGAAAGCCGTAACGCGTTCCTGTGCTTGTGGTCGAATTCCTAGCGACTTCCTTGGTTTCGCTGATTAGCGCGCCGACAAATTTCGGCATTCTTCTGCGAGCTTGCCTACGAACTCGCGCGCCTCGTCCCGCGTTACTACTTCGCCAAGTACCTGCGCCTCGCGCAGAGCCGTCAGCGCCGCGCCGATCTGCGGACCCGTCTGTATGCCGAGCAGAACCTTGACATCATGACCGGACAGCAAAGGCTTGGGTTTGACCAGCGTGTCGTACTGATTGAACCAGACATCCAACAGCTGCGTGAATTGGTCGACGCGCCCCAGCCAGTATTGTTGATCCAGCGTCGCTCCCTGGGTCGCCAGCACCTGCGCCGCGCCCAGCAAAATGACATCGATGCCGCATTCGCCCAGTCCATGCCAGAAGCGATGTTGCTCAAGCCGTGTCATAGACCAATCCAGGCTGGCGAGTTCGCTGCCCGCCACCTGCCCGAGGATGCGCGCTTCGCCTGTGCTGAGCCGCAGCGAATCGGCGACCGTTTCGGCTTGAGCAACACCTTTCAGCAGCGCCGACAGCACCAACAGCTGGGAACGCAGCCTCACGTTGCCGTAATGCTGGTCGAGGTGCGCCTGCAGGCTGGAACGGAAGCGGTCGAGCTGGATTACCAACATGCCCAAATCAAAGGCCGCGGCCGTATTGTCGGTGCGGCGCTGGCTAATAGCGGTCAAGAGCGCCGACAGCCATTCAACATGCGCCAAAGATCGTGGCAAATCGACAGGCCGGATTTCTGGCACGACCATGACCAGCAGCCCCAGGTGCTCGAGGACTCGCAAGCCACGCGCCGCTCGATCCAGACCCAGCAACTTGAAGAATTCGTCGCGGATGCGCTCAGACGAAGTCTGGCGGAGCGAGTTGGCGCAGCGTCGAATGTCGGCTGCTGTTGCCGGCTCGATCTTCAGGCCGAATTGCGTGCTCAGCCGCACAGCGCGAAGACCGCGAATGGGATCGGCAGCGATCGAGTTGGGCGAGCAGCGCCGTAGAATCTTGGCTCGCAAATCCCTCTCGCCATCCAAGGGGTCGACCAAGGCGCCGATATCGCCCAGCAAGTCGGCTGCCATGGCATTCATGGTGAAATCACGATCGCGCAGATCGTCTTCCAGTGTCGTTCCGCGCTGGTCGGCGAAATCCAGGCTGATTGTGCGGTCATCCTCTTTGACGAAGACTCGCGCCACCCCTCGTTCGCGATCCATCACATAGATATCGGCCCGCAGCCAGTCGCAGACGCGCCGCGCCAGGGGGATAGCTTTGCTTTGCACAACGATATCAATGTCGTCAGTGGGCTTGCGCAGCCAGGCATCGCGCACTGCGCCACCAACCAGATAGAGAGGTGTATGCACGCCTCGCGCACGCAGCATGTCGGCGAGATCATGCACGAAATCCGCCCAAGCCAGGCGCGTGGCAAAGTCACTCATCGGTCAGGGCAGCGGTGTTGGCGACAGCAACAAAGCGCAGATTGCGAAAGCGTTCATCTAAATCCAGCCCATAGCCGAAGACAAACTTGTTTTCGATCTCAAAGCCGATGTAGTCGACATCCAAATTCACTTCGCGCCGCGATTGCTTGTTGAGCAGGGCGCACAGGCGCAGGCTGGCTGGCTGTCGGTTTTGCAAGGTCTTCAGCACAAAAGCCAAGGTGTGCCCGCTGTCGATGATGTCTTCGACCACCAGCACATGTTTGCCGCGCACATCCATTTTCAAATCCATGTCGATGCGCACCGAGCCGGCCGTTTTGCGCGCGCCTATGCCATAGCTGCTGGCCGCCATGAAGTCGATCATGTGCGGGACATGAATATGGCGCGACAGGTCGGTCAAAAACATGACGCCGCCTTTCAAGATGCACAGCAGCAGCAGATCCTCGCAATCGGCATAGTCGAGGTTGATTTGCTCGCCGAGTTGGGCGATGCGCTCTTGCAACGTCACTTCGTCTATCAGCACTTCTGCAAGGTATTTCTGATAAGCTGCTGGCATTTGCCCGCCCTCTGCGCTCCTTGCTAGTTGACCGCCGCGTAATGCGCCTGCAGGCTGCGCACGCTAAGCGGCTTTTCGCGCAATTGTTTGATGCCTTGCACGGTGGCTGCCGCCGCGCTCATGGTGGTCACGATGGGGATGCCCAAGGCATAGGCCTGACTGCGGATGGTCGCGCCGTCTTCATGGGCGGTTCCACCCAAGGGCGTGTTGATGATGAGGTCGATTTCGCCCCCGCGCATCGCATCCAGCACATGAGGTGAACCCTGCGACAGCTTGTTGACACGCGAAACCTGCAAGCCGGCTCGCTGCAGCCAACTGGCGGTGCCCTCCGTGGCGACCAAGGCAAATCCCATGCGCGACAGATCCCGCGCCAGCCTGGCGACAACCGCCTTGTCAAAGTCGTTGACGCTGATGAACACCGCGCCCGCTTCTGGCAATGGCAAGCCCGCTGCCGACTGCGATTTGACAAAAGCGTGGCTGAATGTGGCTGCGTGCCCCATCACCTCGCCAGTGGAGCGCATTTCTGGTCCCAAGCGCGTATCGACGCCCGGGAACTTCTGAAACGGGAAGACAGCTTCTTTAACAAAGAAGCCTGAAACCGGCGGTTCTTCTGTGAATCCCAGCGCAGACAGTGTCTTGCCACAAGCGATCTGCGCCGCATAACGCGCCAGTGGATGCCCGGTCGCTTTGCTGATGAAGGGCACAGTGCGGCTGGCGCGCGGATTGACCTCCAGCACATAGACCTGGTCGTCCTTGACGGCGAATTGAATATTGAACAAGCCGCGCACACCCAGCGCCAAACCAATGCGCCGACTGTGATCGCGGATGATATCCAGGTGAAACGAGCTGATTTTGTAGGGCGGCAGCACACAAGCCGAATCGCCGCTGTGCACGCCGGCCTGCTCAATATGCTGCATGATGCCGCCGATGGTTACTTGCTCGCCGTCGCAAAGGGCATCGACATCGACTTCATAGGCATCGTCCAAAAATTGGTCGATCAAGACACGATGCCCGTGCCATTGGACATGTTCGTCCAGCCAAGCCAGCAGTTGCGCTTCATCAAAGACGATAGCCATGCCCTGCCCGCCCAGCACATAACTGGGACGCACCAGCACGGGATAACCGATCTTTGCGGCCGCGGCAGTGGCTTCGGCGCGGGTGGTGATGCTTGCGCCAGCCGGCTGCGCGATATTGAGCCGCTGCATGAGCGCGTGGCAGCGCTGGCGATCTTCTGCCAGGTCAATCGTATCGACCGAAGTGCCCCAGATGGGCGCGCCCAGCCGCTCCAGTTCGCCGGCGATATTCAATGGCGTCTGCCCGCCGAATTGCACGAGCAGTCCCGCGGGCTCTTCGCGGTCGACGATATTCATGACATCTTCGGTGGTCAGCGGCTCGAAGTAAAGCCGGTCGGCCGTGTCGTAATCGGTGCTGACTGTTTCGGGATTGCAATTGACCATGATGGTCTCGTAGCCCAATTCCTTGAGCGCGAAGCAGGCGTGCACACAGCAATAATCAAACTCGATGCCCTGCCCGATGCGGTTGGGTCCGCCACCCAGGATCATCACCTTGCGCGCGTTTGTCGGCGCGGCTTCGTCTTCCATTTCATACGTGGCATACAGATATGGCGTATGCGCTTGGAATTCGGCCGCGCAGGTATCGACTCGATAGAAGTTTGCTTGCACGCCAAGCGCTTTACGACGCTGCCGCACTGCTGCTTCGTCTGTGCGCAGGAGTCGCGCCAGGGTCGCATCGCTGAAGCCGTATTGTTTCAGCCGCTGCATCTCTTCCGCGCAGATGTCGCTTAGCCGCCCCTCGACCGCAATGGCGCTGTGCGCGTTCATCAGTTCGCGCATTTGCTGCACGAACCAAGGATCAAAACGCGTCTCTGCCACGATGTCGTCAAAGCCGACGCCATCCGCCAGCGCCGCCGCCACCTGGAAGAGTCGCTGGGCAGTGGGCACGCTCAATGCTTCTGGACTTGGCTGCGCGGTGAGCTCGCTGATGAAGCCGTCCATGCCAATATCCAGCGCGCGGACAGCTTTTTGCAGCGCCTCGGGGAAGGTGCGTCCAATGGCCATCACCTCGCCAACCGCTTTCATCTGCGGCCCCAGCACAGGATCGGCGCCGGCGAACTTGCGAAAGTCCCAGCGCGGGATCTTCACCACGATGTAGTCCAAAGACGGCTCGAAGCTGGCTGGCGTTTGGAGTGTGATGTCGTTGGGGATCTCGTCCAATGTAAAGCCAACCGCCAGCAGCGCGGCGATCTTGGCGATAGGGAAGCCAGTCGCTTTGCTGGCCAGCGCAGAAGAACGGGAAACGCGCGGATTCATCTCGATAACGACCGCATCGCCAGCCAGGGGGTCGATGGCAAATTGCACATTCGCCCCGCCCGTGGTGATGCCCAGTCGGTCGAAAATCTGCCGCGACATATTGCGCAGGCGCTGGATTTCTTTGTCGGTCAAGGTTTGCGCAGGCGCAATGGTGATGCTGTCGCCGGTGTGCACGCCCATGGGATCGAGATTCTCAATGGAGCAGACCACCACGAAATTTCCCTTGGAGTCGCGCATTAACTCCAGTTCATATTCTTTCCAGCCCAGCAGGCTGCGGTCGACCAGCACTTCGCCAACCGGGCTTTGATGGATGCCATTGGCCGCCACGCGCCGCAACTCGTCCGCGTCATAAGCGACGCCACCCCCCGCCCCGCCCATGGTGTATGACGGACGGATCAAAATCGGATAGCCGATCTCGTCCGCGAATGCCAGCGCGCCATCGACACTGTCCACGACGCGGCTTTCGGGCACGCGCAAGCCAATCTCGCGCATGGTGTCGTTGAAGAGTTGACGGTCTTCCGCCAACTGGATGCTGGTCAAGCTTGCGCCGATCAACTCGACTCCGTAGCGCTTCAACACGCCATTCTGCTGCAGCTGCACAGCCAGGTTGAGAGCGGTCTGCCCGCCGACCGTCGGCAACAGCGCGTCCGGACGCTCTTGGGCGATGATCATCTCGCATATCGGGGCGGTCAGCGGCTCGATGTAGGTGGCGTCGGCGAATTGCGGGTCGGTCATGATCGTAGCCGGGTTGGAATTGACCAGCACGACGCGATAGCCCTGCGATTTCAGCGCTTTGCAGGCTTGCACGCCGCTGTAGTCGAACTCGCAGGCTTGCCCGATGACGATGGGTCCCGAGCCAATGATCATGATGCTGTCTATGTCGGTTCGTTTGGGCATCGGCGTCTTAGGCGTTTGCAGCAACTTCGTTGACAAATTCGTCAAAAAGATAGAAAGAATCGTGCGGGCCGGGCGAAGCCTCTGGGTGATATTGCACACTGAAGGCGCGCAGGCCGCGATGCCGCAAGCCAGCTACCGTGTTGTCGTTCAGGTTGAGATGCGTGATCTCGCCGCCGCCGAGCTCGCTGCCAGCCGAAACCGCAAAACCATGATTGTGCGCGGCAATTTCGACTGCGCCGCTGTCCAGGTTTTTGACGGGCTGGTTGCCTCCGCGGTGCCCAAAGCGCATCTTTTCTGTGGCGCCGCCCAGCGCCAGCGCCAAGATTTGATGCCCCAGACAGATGCCAAATATCGGCAGCTCGCCCAGCAGCGCGCGCACATTATCAATGGCGTAATCGACAGCGGCCGGGTCGCCCGGGCCGTTGCTGAGGAAGACGCCGGCCGGCTGCATTTGCAAGATGTCCGCTGGCGAAGTCCAGGCTGGCACGACAGACACCCGCAAGCCGCGATCGGCCAGCATACGAAGGATATTGCGCTTGATGCCAAAATCGTAGGCGACAACCAGGGGGCCGGCGTCATTCCTTTCGCGTGCGCCATACCATTGCGCGTCGCTGCCTTGCGTCCAGTTGTAGGCTGTGTCCACCGTCACCGCGTCGACCAGGTTCGCGCCCGACATGTCTTGCGACTTTCGCGCGATTCCCGCCAGCGCATCGACATCAGCCGCCAGATCGCCATGCGCCACGACAGCGCGCATCACGCCGCGCTCGCGTATATGCCGCACCAGGGCGCGTGTGGCGACGTCAGCGATGCCGATGATGCCGCGTTCGCAAAGGTAGGTCGCCAGATCGCCGCGATTTCGCCAGTTGCTGACCAGCGGGCTCAACGAGCGCACGACGAAGCCAGAAACCCAAACTTTGCGGGATTCAGGGTCTTCCAGGTTGATGCCGGTGTTGCCGACGTGTGGCACGGTCATGGCGACGATCTGGCCGTAATAAGACGGGTCGGTGAGGATTTCCTGATAACCTGTCATGGACGTATTGAAGACGATCTCGCCGGTTGCGCAACCTTGCGCGCCGAAACCCTCGCCGGGGAAAACCCGCCCATCTTCAAGCACAAGCGCCGCTTGCATGTCTGCCCTCCGTCAGGAGCGGTAGTCGCCGTTTATGGAGATGTATTCGTGGCTGATATCGCAGGTCCAGATGGTGGCGCTGCCCTGCCCCAGCCCGCAATCCAGCTTGAAGGTCATGGATGGCGCGGACATGATGGCTGCCGCGTCCGCCTCTTGGTAGTCGGCAGGCATGCCGCCGGCGAAAATCTGCAAGCCTGGCTCGGACGGGGATTCGCCAGCCGCCACCCAAAGCGAACTGCGGTCGGGATCAAAAGCTGTTCCAGCGCGCCCGGCCGCCGCCACGATGCGCCCCCAATTGGCATCGCTGCCATAAAATGCCGACTTGGTCAGCAGCGACGCGCCGATTGTCTGGCCAATCCGTTCGGCATCGGCGACATCGGCGGCGTTGACGATATCCAGCGTGACGAACTTGGTGACGCCTTCGCCATCCCGCACGATCTCTTGCGCCAGATAGCGCGTCAAGGCATCCAGCGCCTCTTGAAAAGCCCCCAAGTCGTCTGCGCCCTCGACATGGACGCCGCTCTTGCCGTTGGCGAGCAGCAGCACGGTGTCGTTGGTGCTGGTATCGCCATCGACGACAATGCGATTATAACTCTGCTGTGTGGCTGTGCGCAGCGCGTTTTGCAGCTCGCCCAGCTCCAGCGCGGCATCGGTGACAACCACGCTGAGCATGGTGGCCATATCCGGCGCGATCATGCCTGCGCCCTTGGCGATGCCAGCGATCGTGTAGCTGCCGCCAACGCATTCGACACCCACCGATGCCAGTTTGGGTCGCGTATCGGTGGTCATGATGGCTGCGGCCGCCGCCGCCCAGTCGTCGCTCAGTCCCACGCTGGACAGCTCTATGCCGCGCGCGATCGCTTCCATAGGCAAGTGCTCGCCGATGACGCCGGTGGACATGACCAGCACTTGTTCAGCCGAGAGCCCAAGCGCATCCGCTACCAGCCTGGCTGTCCTTCGCGCGTTTTCCATGCCGACTGCGCCTGTGCAGGCATTTGCGCAAGCCGAGTTTGTTGCCACCGCGCGAATGGTTGTGGGATTTTCCGCCAGCCGCTGCCTATCCAGCAGCACAGGAGCCGCTTGTACCTTGTTGCGCGTAAAGACGCCGGCCGCAACGCAATCGCTATCGCTGACGACCAGCGCCAGATCCAGCGCGCCGTCTTTCTTGAGTCCCCCGTGCACGCCAGCGACTTGAAAGCCGGCCACGCCGTCAATAGTAGGGCTAATCGCCATCATCAATCGTCTCCAGGATCTGCGTCAGCTTGTCGATCAGCTCATCCACATGCGCCTTCTGGATGATCAACGGCGGGACGAAACGGATGACATTACTGCCCGAGCTGACCAGCAGCAGACCGTGTTCATAGCCGGCTTGCACAATGCCGCCGGGCGCGATATCCAGCTCTATGCCAGCCATCAGACCGCGTCCGCGCACATCGACAATATGCGGGCTGTTTAGCTCGGACAGCCTCTCCAGCAGATATTCGCCGACTTCGCGCACATGCTCCAGGAAGCCATCGTTGGCAATACGATTGACAACGACCTGCGCGGCTTGCATCACCACCGCCCCGCCAGAAAAGGTCGAACCGTGATCGCCCGGGCTCATGGCGCTGGCAATTTCGTCCGTCACCAGTATCGCGCCAATGGGCAATCCGCCGGCCAGCGGTTTCGCCAGCACCATGATGTCCGGCGAAATACCGGCGATGCTGTGCGCCCACATGTCGCCTGTGCGGCCCAAACCGCATTGCACTTCGTCAAAGATCAGCGCGGCATCGTGCTCGTCGCATTGCGTCCGCAAAGCCTGCATGAATTCGGCGCTGGCCACATTGATGCCGCCCTCGCCCTGGATCGGCTCGATTATGACTGCGACTGTGTCGGCGTCTATCAACTCGCGAGCGCTGTCGATGCTGTTGAATTCGCCAAGGACCGCGCCCGGCACCATGGGTTTGAAAGGCGTCTGGTATTTCGGTTTTGGCGTCACTGCCAGCGCGCCCATCGTGCGGCCATGGAAGGCATCGCTGAAGCTGAGGACCTTGGTCTTGTTTACGCGTTCATTGACATAGGCGTGCTTGCGGGCGAATTTCAGCGCGCCTTCTACTGCTTCTGCGCCGCTGTTGCAGAAATAGGCTTTGCCGGCGAAGGACATGTCACAGAGCGTCTGCGCCAGCTCGACCATGGGCTGGGTGTGATACAAGCCGCTGACATGGATCAAGCCCGTGTCCATCTGCGCGGTAACCGCAGCCTGCAATTCTGCGTCGCCATATCCCAAGGCATTGACGGCGATGCCAGCCACCCAGTCGGTGTAGGCATTGCCATCGGTGTCAAAGACGGTCACGCCCTCGCCGCGCGCCAGTACGAAATCCGGACGGGCCGCCACCGGCACGCTGTATTTGCTGTCCTTTTGAATGATATCTGCTGTGATTGACATTATCCCTCGCTGACCATTCCTTCGTTTTCTTCCGCAACAAAGCTCGTGCCGCCGCCGGTCGCCCAGCCTGCCAAGTCGGTGATCACCGCGCGAGGCACGCCCGATGATAGCACATCCAGCGCCGACTGCACTTTGGGAATCATCCCGCCTGAGATCACAGCGCTGGCGATTAGACTTTCTGCCTGCCGCCGCGTCAATGTCGGGACGATTTCGCCCTGGACCTGGACGCCGGCAACATTGGATATATACACGACTGCCTCTGCGCCCAGCGCCGCCGCAATCGCGCCAGCCACCGGGTCGGCATTCAGGTTAAAATTGCTGGTCTCGCCCAGGCTGACCGGCGCAATCACCGGTGTTACGCCCAGCGCAAACAGCTCGCAGAGGATTTGTGCCCGCACAGAGACGACTGTGCCGGTAAAGCCCATGTCCACCTGGTCGTGCTGCATCTGCCGCGCGCGCACCAGTCCACGATCCACGCCCGACAAGCCCTGCGCATCCACGCCCGCCGCCAACAAGTGCCGCACCAGCCGCTTGTTGACCGTGCCGCACAGCGCCATCTCGACCAGCGCCAGCGAGTCCGCATCGGTTACGCGCAGGCCATCGACATAACGCGGCGCAATCCCGAGCTTTCGCTGCAGCTGCGTGATCTCCACCCCGCCGCCGTGCACGATGACCAGTTGCTCGTCCGCGCGCGCCACGATGCGGGCGAATTGCCGCAGCAAAGACTCGTCATCCAGGTGATGACCCGAGATTTTGATGACGTTGATAGACTGGCGCACTAGATCAGCCCTGTGGTCTCGTCGATGCCAAACATCAGGTTCATATTCTGCACGGCCTGGCTGGCAGCGCCCTTGCGCAGGTTGTCCGTTACGCTGGTGATATGCAGGTAGCGCTCCAGCACCGGCGTGATGCTGATGGCGCATCGGTTGGTTTTGACGGCGTGTTTGAGCGTCGCCTGCTCGCCCGCTGGCAGCACTTCCACCAGCGGCTCGCTGCCATAGGCTTCAGCAAATAGGTCCTGCGCCTGGCTGCTGTCGAAGCAGTCATTCAACGTAACATAAATGCTGGCCATCAAGCCGCGATCGACCGGCAGCAAATGCGGGCAGAAGATAATGGGGCCCATGCGCGGGGTCAGCTTGTGTGCCTCTTGTTCCAGCTCGCCGATGTGACGATGGCTGCGCCCGGTTTTGTAGGGGATGAGGTTGCTGTAGACTTCGGCGAAGTGAGTGGAAAGCGAAGGTTTGCGGCCTGCACCGGTCACGCCCGATTTTGCGTCTACGATGACAGGCGCGTCTGCAGACAGCGCGTTGTGCCGCAGCAGAGGATAGAGCCCCAGCAGCGCGGTGGTCGGGTAACAGCCGGGCGTGGCGACCACATCGACGCCAGCCAGGTTGGCGCGGTTGATCTCGGGCAAGCCATATGGCGCTGGCAGCAGCTCGGGATGTGGATGTGGACTGTCATAATGGGTTTGGTAGGCTTCGGGACTGTCCATGCGCAGGTCGGCAGACAAATCGACAACTTTGACACCAGCCTCGATTCCACGCTTGGCCATGGCTGCCGATGCCCGGTGTGGCAGCGCCAGGAAGATGACATCGACAGCCTCTAGCGCTGCCTCGTCGGGCGGGACAAAACATAGATCCGCGCTCGGCACTGGATCACCCTGGTAGGTGTTGGAAGTGGCGAAGACCAGATCAATGGCAGGATGCCTGGACAAAATCTCGACCAGATCCAAACCCGCATAGCCCGAACCGCCATAGACTCCCGCGCGTATCGTATTCATCACTGCGTTCTCCATAAAATCAAAACGCCCCGACCATTTCGAGATCAGGGCGCGCCTTGGCATTTTCAATCCGACTCTGCATCAGCAATCGGGAGCGTCTGCGCCGATCTCCATTCTCATATTGATTCCGCGCCTGCGCCCGATCATGTGCACAAGTCCTTCTACGTTTTTGTTTTGCTCCTGAATGCGCCAGCAGTGTAGTGCCACCTGGGCGCCATGTCAACGCGAGGAAGAATCCTTAGGCATTTTTTAATTCTGCTTGTGCAAGTTGCACGAGGAAGCTGCCTTCTCGTGAGCGGCAGACGCATGGCTTTCGCGCGGGATCAAGACGCCGTCTTCGCTGATCATCAGACGAGCTGCCGCCAGTTTCTGCCGCAGCCGAGCGCGTTCTCTGATGGACAAGCTGGCGAGGAAGGCCGCTCGTGCCGAACTGTCCACTCGCCGTTTCAGCTTGCGCTTGCGTTTGACCAGCAGGCTGGAAAGCGAATCCAGCGTGATCCCGGCCAATCCCAGCGCGCCTGCCAGCGGCAGAGTCGCGACCAGCAGCCCAAGCGCCAGCAGTTGCAAGCCGCCACTGAGCGAAGCAAGCCGCGTGATATCGTTGACCGCGCCGTACATGACCAACAGCGGCGACAGCACCAGCAGCGCCAAAGCCAGCAGGAAGACCAGCGCAACCCCTAACATCAACTTCAGCATGGCGCAGGCTGCTTCGCTTGGTCGGTCGAGCAAGATTAACCACCCATTTTGTTTGCTTGAATGAATGCACACAGTGTATCATAGCTTTAATGAGCGCCACAGAAATTGACTTTGTGAAAAACTTGACAAAGGTCAAAACAGGGATTACATTGACGGCTGGGAGCGCGACCATTTTTGCGCAATCCCAGGCAAGCCAGCTAGAATAATTCGACTATTCCGCCGCCACCGTGTAAAAAGGATATGTGAGCAGGCGAGTGGAAGTCCGCTGATTTATTGATTAGCTTCAGCTCTTGGCAGAAAAGTGAGTTTGACGCAAGCTGCAAGTCGACCTGGTGTTGCTTGCACGTCGGTCAGCGGAAAGGCGAGTCAGTGGAAGCAGTGCTAGAAGGCGTAACGAACCTGAATGGGCGCGACGAAGCGCGCAAGGAGCTTGTGGATCGTCTGCACAAGCAGCTTGTGCACAGCGCCAACACACGCGGCTATGTTACGCATACCGACATCTTGCGGCTGGTGCCCGATGTCGAAAACGATGTCGATTTGCTCGACGACTTGATGGACGGACTGGTCGAAGCGGGCGTAGAACTCGTCGCCGAGCCAAGCAAAGCCGCCGACGATGACGACGCAGCAGATGCCAAGCCGATCGACGAGACCTTGATCGACGAAGCGGACGAAGAAATCGAGCAAAAAGACGAGCGCGAAACGCTCTTCCGCGTCCTGCGCAAAGATCTCACCGCCGATGCCGGCTATCAAGCGGCGCTGGATACCGACGATGTCGTCGGCTTGTATCTCAAAGAAGCTGGCCGCGTGCCGCTGCTCACCGCCACCGAAGAAGTCTTGCTGGCGAAGCGCATGGAAGCGGCTGAATTCGCACGCGAACGATTGCATGACGCCGACAGCCAGACGATTGAGGTCTTGAGCTGGAGCGAAGAACAATTCCTGCGCGAGACGATGATGGATGGTGAACAAGCCCAGGAGCACCTCATCCGCGCCAACGCCCGGCTGGTCATTAGTGTGGCCAAGAAATACATCGGGCGCGGCGTGCCCTTCCTTGATCTGATCCAAGAAGGCAATATCGGCTTGATCCGCGCCACCAACAAGTTCGAGTATCAGCGCGGGCACAAGTTCAGCACCTACGCGACTTGGTGGATCCGCCAGGCAGTCAGTCGCGCCGTCGCCGACCAGGGGCGGACTATCCGCGTGCCGGTGCACATGGGCGACCAGCTCAACCGCATGCGCCGCGTGCAATTGCAGTTGCAGCAAGAATTCGGCCGCGATGCCACGCCTGCAGAAGTCGCGCACGAGATGGACACGACGCCCGACAAGGTAGAAAACCTGCTGGAAATCTCGCGTAGACCGGTTAGCCTGGAATCGCCGATCGACGACGAGGGAGATTCGAGCTTTGGCGACTTCGTGGAAGACAGCAACAGCCCGGCGCCATCGGACGAAGTAGCCACGCACTTGCTGCACACACAATTGCAGCAAGCCCTGGACAAGCTGCCCGACCGTGAAGCGCAAATCTTGCGCCTGCGTTATGGTCTGGCCGATGGCCGCGTCTATACGCTGGAAGAAGTGGGCAACACCATCGGCGTGACTCGCGAGCGCGTCCGTCAGCTGGAAGCCCAGGCCCTCAATCGACTGCGGCAATCATCCGCGCATGTGATCTTGCGGGATTACCTGTACGAAATCTGATCGCGATTGTGCCGCGAAAGCAAAGTCCGCTCGTCATTTGTCTTGTACAATAACCCCACTTGGATCGTAGTGGGGTTTTTTCTTTGTGGCGCAGCGCGTCACCGAGACACTGCTCATGAAGCGCAGGCTCAATATGCTGAACATCGAAGGACAGGCACCCGTGCAAAGCCCCAGTCTGGATCCAGCCAAGCTGACATTTCGCGATGCGGTTGAAGACGATCTGCCACGCTGTCTGGCGCTCGATGCCAGCTTCCAATCCGATTATGTCTGGCAGATGACCGTGAACGACGGCGGAGACGAGATCCAGGTCAGCTGCCGCAGACAGCGCCTACCCCGCCAGCTGGTCGCCCAGCACCCGGTGGACGAGCGACAGCTGTTGATGGCGCTGCACATGGACAACTGCTTTGTGGTGGTCGAAGACCCATACAGCAGACAGATTGTGGGCTATGTCACCATGCGTTTGGATATGAGCGGTCGAGTCGCCTATCTGCAAGACCTGGTTGTCGATCTGCTGCATCGGCGGCGCAGCCTGGGCGCTCGGCTGGTGCATGTGGCGCGCGTATGGGCGAGCGAATTTCGTTTGCAACAGATTATCTTCGAGATTCCCACCACCAATTATCCCGCCATCCGCTTTGCCCAGGCCCAGGGATTTACCTTTTGTGGCTTCAACGACCATCACCTCGCCAATCGTGAGATCGCACTCTTCTTTAGCTTGTCAATTTGAGCGCGCCGCTGCGGTTGCATATCGCCTATGCTTGTAAAATGAATTGCGACAGGCGTCGGCGCTGTCGCCTTGGCTTGACATAATCTGCATGAGGCGCGACTGACTTGGATTTGCTGACTGAATTGCTGCCGGCCGTCAACGAAACCTTGACAGCTGGCAACGCCCTGACCGCGGTATCGCTGCTGCTCTTCAACCTGACGCGCAATTTGAACAATCGCGTGGCAAAGGCAGGCGCGGCGGTGCTGGCTTGCGTGACTGTCGCCTATGTCGCCGATGCCTTCATCTCGCTGGAGCCAGAGCACGCTGTCCACGAAATCGCCTCGCGCTTGCAGTGGATCGGTATAGCTTTCGTGCCGGCGGCTTTGGTGCATCTGTCCGATGCGCTGCTGGCGACGACCGGCTTGCCATCGCGCGGGAGGCGGCGGCGCGCGCTGCGTCTGCTCTACCTGGTTGGCGCGGGATTCTTGCTGGCGGCGGCGTTTTCCGATTCTCTATTTCAGTTTGTGCTGGCAAGTGGCGAGCTGAGCATTGCCGCCGCTCCACTATTCACGCTGTACCTGCTTTACTTTGGGCTGGCGACTGGATTCGCATTCTACAATGTGCAGCGAGCGCGCAAACGTTGTTTGACCCGTGCCAGCGCCCGCCGAATGGCCTACTTGCAGATCGCATTCCTGACGCCGGCGCTGGGTATTTTCCCGTATTCAGTCTTGTTGAACCCCGGCGATGAATTCTCGCTGTTTGGCTTGCTGCTCATCAACACAGCCAATATCGTCATCATTTTGATGCTGCTCTTCTTGTCCTACCCGCTCTATTTCTTTGGCTCGGATATCCCCGACCGCCTGGTCAAAAAACAGTTGCTGGACTTTTTGCTGCGTGGACCGGCCACAGGATTGATCGCGCTGGCGGTCGTCAACTTCACCGCGCAGGCAACGCGCATATTGAGCCTGCGCGGCGATAACTTTACTGCCCCAGCTGTGGTTGGCGCGGTGCTGCTGTGGCAGTGGTTCGTTTCGCTCGCCTTGCCCTACATCGAGAAGTTCTTCATCTATCGCGACGAAGATGGCGAGCAAATCAGCAAACTGCAAACGCTTGGCGACCGTGTGCTGACCCACCGCGACCTCAGCCAGCTCATTGCGGCCACGACCGAATCGATCTGCGACTATCTGCGCATCGACCGCGCCTTTGTCATCAGCTTCGAACGCGCCCAGCCAGAATTCATCAGCAAAGTCGGCAGCCTGGACTTTGACGAGGCGGAACTGCTGGAGGAGACGCAGCTGCTCGAACAAATCGTTGGGCATTCGAAGGAATCGCAGCTGGCGAACCTTCTGCACTGGCGCGAATATGCGCTGATTGCGCTGCACAGCAATCGCGTCGGTGCAGAAGGAACGCAAGCGTTGCCCATCGGTGTTTTGGGCATGCGAAACGGCAGCGATGAACTGGCGGAAGAAATCGCCAGCGGTCATCTGCACGCCTTCATCCGTCGCGTCGAAACCAGCTTGGACGACATGCGCCTGCAGTCCGAGATGTACAACCTTTTGGAAGGCTTGCTGCCGCAATTCCAGATGACGCGGTCGCGGGCGCTGCAACTGGAGTATCGCCAGGCGAATCACGCATTGCCAAGCCACAACAGTCTGCCCGAGCGCGATGAATTGTTTGAGCAAGTGCGCGCCGCGCTGCGGCATTATTGGGGTGGCAGCGGCATCACTCAGAGCAACCTCATCAAGCTGCAAGTGGTGCAAAGCCGCATCCGCCATGGCGAGCTGACGCCGGTCAATGCGCTGCGCAAGCTGCTGGAAGACTCGATAGGCGAGCTGCGGCCGCAAGGCGAACGCAAAATGATGAGCCCCGAATGGACGCTATACAACATCTTGCAGCTGCGCTTCCTGGAAAATCGCAAAGTCCGAGAAGTGGCGCGGCGCTTGAGTATGAGCGAAGCCGACCTCTATCGCAAGCAGCGCGTGGCGATACAGGCGGTCACCGATCTGATCTTGCAACAAGAGCGGCAGCAGCAATAGAGGCGCTTTTGCCCGTTATTTAGCCCATCGCGCCTGACAAAGTGAGTATACTGGTGGGCAGCCAACCAACAGATGATCTACGAGTACAAACGTGCAGCAGCAGCCAAGCAAATCGCTATCGTCCAGCCCAACTGATGCCTATATGCCAGCGCCGCGGATATCAGCCGACGAAGTCATCCGCACGCTGGATGATGCGCCGCCAGAATTCGACTTTTGGCAAGACCTCCGCGAAAGCATGCCGCCCTGGATCAGCGAAATAGTTGGCTTCGCGTTGATCGTCTTCGGCATCTTGTCCTTCATTTCGCTTTTTGTGGCTGGCGATTCGCTGGTGGCTGTCAGTTGGGCAGATATGCTCACTTCGCTGTGTGGCGACGGCGCAGTTTTTGTGGCTGGGGCGCTTTTTGCCATGGGCGCGGTTTTGTGGCTGCCCAAAGCGGGCATCCGCATCTCGCTCACAGCCGGGCGCATGCTGGCGCTGGAGCTGGCGTTCTTGTCTTTGCTGGCTATCTTGCACCTTGGCAACGGAGAAAGCGAATTGCGGGCTTTGGCGCGGTCGGGGCAAGGCGGCGGCATGATCGGCTGGGGGCTGAGTTATCCCTTCTATTGGATCATGGGCAGAGAGCTGGCGTTGGGTTTCTTCGGGCTGGTTGTGGCGGTCAGCAGCATATTCGCGCTGGGTTTGCGCGGCAGCATGATGACGAACGCTTTGGCGCGGCTGGGCGACCGACTCCAACAGATGAGTGATCACGCAAAGCCCGAAGAGCCGCCAGCAAGCGATCATGCGCAAGTGTTGTACAAGCAACTGGTCGAGCAGCCCGGCTATCGAAAGCCCATAATGCGCATCCGGCCCAATCCAGACAGCCTGCCAGACCAGTCGAATTTGCAGCAAGGAAATGGCAGCGCAGGTTCACCCCTGGTCGAACGAATCCGCCCCAACCCGCCTCGCACCCAGCAGCCGCCAATCCTCGATTCGTCAGCAGCCGATTTCGCTGAGCCAGCGGCAAATGAAACCATGAAAACCAACGGGAACGGGGCAAAGTGGCGCGCGCGCAATGCCGCAAAGCGAAGCCACGATGCCCAACTCGACAGCGCGGAAGTCTGGCGAAACTCGCTGCCCCCCATTTCCAGCTTGACCGCGCTGGACTTGCAAATGCCCAGCACTGACGAAACCGAACACAATGCGCGACTGATTGAGAATACGCTGCTGGAATTTGATCTCGAAGTTACGGTTGCCGAGGTGCAAGTCGGTCCAACAGTGACGAGATATGCACTGCAGCCACACAAAGACGATGGCACAGAGCGCATCCGCATGAGCAAGATCGCGGGGTATTCGCGGGATCTGGCGCTGGCGCTGGCGGCGAAACGGCTGCGCATGGAAACGCCCGTGCCGGGCACGAACTTCATGGGTATCGAAGTGCCCAACCGCGAGCCAAGCACGGTCGCACTGCGCAATGTGATGCAAAGCGAGGAGATCCGCCAACAATCGGGAACTGGCGCTGCCCTGAGCATCCCACTGGGCAGAGATGTGACGGGCTTGCCGGTCGCTTTTGACCTCGCGCAGATGCCGCACTTGCTCATCGCCGGCGCGACTGGCTCTGGCAAGTCGGTTTGTATGGCGGCCATAGCGACTTCGCTGCTGATGCAATTCTCGCCTGCCGAGCTGCGCCTGGTGATGCTCGACCCGAAGATGGTGGAATTGGCGCGCTTCAATGGCATCCCGCATTTGCTTGGTCCCGTAGAAATTGTGCCAGAGCGCATCGTAGGCGTATTGAAGTGGTGCGTGCGCGAGATGGAACGGCGCTACAAATTGTTGGAACGCAGGGGCGCGAAGCACATCGATGATTACAACGATCTGGATGCCCAAGACCGCGCGACAGATCGGCTGCCGCGCATCGTCATTTTGATAGACGAAATCGGCGATTTGATGCTCAACAGCCCGGAAGAAACACAGGAGGCGGTTTCGCGCTTGGCGCAAAAGGCACGAGCGGTGGGCATGCACCTGATAGTCGCCACGCAGCGACCCAGCGTCAATGTCATCACCGGCGTCATCAAAGCCAACATTCCGGCGCGCATTGGATTTGCGGTGGCCAGCAGCGGCGATTCGCGCGTGATCATCGACCGCGGCGGCGCAGAGAATCTGTTGGGCCGCGGCGATATGCTCTTCTTGTCGCCAGATGCCGCTGCCCCGCGGCGTCTGCAGGGCTGCCTCGTATCAGAAGATGATGTGCGCGAGGTCGTCCAGCACTGGCGCGACGAGTTGACCCTGCGCAAAGAAGCCGGCGTGCTTCCCGTCAAAGGCAGCGCGCCCTGGGAAGGCACTTTGAAACGCCGGCAATTTCTCAGCGAGACCGACCCCATGCTGGAAGATGTGCTGCGGCTGGTTGCAGCCAGTGGCGAGGCATCGGCATCGTTGATCCAACGCAAGCTCGGCCTGGGTTATCCACGCGCCGCCCGCATTATCGATCTGCTGGAAGAGCTGGGCGCAGTCGGCGATGAGACGGGCGCAGGACGCAGCCGCCAGGTCATCATCCCGCCAGAGGCCGACCCGCTGCAATTCGTGCTCAGTCGCTATCAGCCAGGCAAAACGTTGGGATAAAGACGATGGCAAAGCAGTCTGCCGAGAACCAGCGCAGCATCGCCGCCGTGAACCGCACGTTGCGCAGCATCATCGAAGCCGAAACGCTCGAACACTACTTCTGGGTCGGCGGCAAGATCCAGCGCTTCTATCAGTCCGACCTGGGACATTGCTATTTTGACCTGGTTGACGGCAAGACGCGCATTCGCTGCATGCTGCATGACAAAGTCCGCGGCGACATTCACTTTGACCTGCAAAATGGTCTGGATGTCGAAGTCTATGGCGATGTGCGCTTCTATGAGTTCAGGGCGGAGACGCAGATTTTCGTGCGCGATATTCGATTGGGGGACGTTGCATTTGCCGAGAGACCAGCCATCGACAGACTGCGCGACGCGGGGCTGTATCCACCGCAGAAACGACTGCCGCCCCAGCGCATCCGCCGCATAGGCTGCATCACCGGGCGCAGCAGCCGCGCCATTGGCGACTTTGAAACGGCTTACCAAAGCGCGGGCGAGCGGGCTGTGTTGGCGCCACTGAGCTGGACTTATGTTCTGCTGGAAGGCGAGCGAGCAGCCCAGTCCATCGTCGATGCCATTCGCACGCTTGACAACACTGATTCGGTAGATGCCATCGCCATCATCCGCGGTGGCGGGCGCTATGACGACTTTGCCGCCTTTGAATCCTTCGAGGTCGCCCAAGCCATCAGCCAATGTCAGACTTTTCTTGTAACGGGCATCGGGCATCACCGCGACCAAACCTTGTCTGATCAGGTCGCCGATCACGCCGCCTCAACGCCGACCGCCGCCGCGCACTTTCTGGCGAGACACTGTTTGAGCGCCGCAAGCGATCTCCAGCCCAAAACGCCCAGCCGGGCAGTAGCAGCCGCAAGCGATCTCCAGCCGAAAACGTCCAATAGGGCTGTGGCTGCATTGGTGATTGTTGCAGCTGTGATTGTGATTGTGCTGGGGATTATCCTGCTGCGAGCGTCAATGTAGGCAGGCCAGAAATCACAGCAACATGTCAGATTTGGGCGGCTGCGCAGGCGCGATCAGCGCGGCATGGTCGTTGCGCACATAATTGACTTGTGATGAAACAGCGTGATACTTCAGTTGCTCGTCACGCGGACCAGCCATCAGCGGCTGCCATTCGCTTGGCTCCAGTTCGCGCGGCGCAAGCCACAATGCATAGTCAGCCGGCTCGATAATGACGGTCATGCGATGATGGATAGGCCGAATGCGCGCGTTGGCTTCGGTAGTCAGGATGGCGCAGGTATTCAGCCAGTTGCCCTGCGGGTCTTTCCAGCTCTCCCACAAGCCTGCAAAGGCAAAGATGTCGCGCTGGGCATGCTGGATGTACATGGGCGTTTTGCGCTTGCCCTGCCGCGCCCATTCATAGTAGCCATTGGCGGGGATCAGGCAGCGGCGGCGTTTGAATGCGCTGCGAAACGAAGGCTTTTCCTGCGCAGTCTCGGAACGGGCGTTGATCATGCGGCTGCCGATTTTCGGGTCCGTCGCCCACGAGGGCACAAGTCCCCACTTCAATATGGACAGCGATTGGGGTTGGTGGTCGCTGATGACAGCCACTTTCTGCGTCGGCGCAATGTTATAGCGCGGACCTTCCCAGATTTCTGCGCTGTCCAGGTTAAAGGCTTGCTGGATGGATTCGGAGTCGGCTGTCAGTGTATAGCGTGCGCACATCGGCTTATTTCCTGCGCTTTTTCTCTGACTTGCCCAAGGCAGCGATCTGCCGAACCACACCTAGCACAGCCAAGAGCACTGCCAGCGCCTGACCGGTCGAGATCGATTCGGCTGTTCCCGCTTCCGCATCGGCATTTTCTTCGGCGGCACGCGCATATAAATAGCTGGACAGCATGCCCACCAGCGCGCCCAATCCCAGCCCAGTCAGCAATATGCGCGTTCTGTCCACTTGCAACTTGGTTTCGTCTTTCTGCTGATTAATCATGATTCTGCCTCGTCTTCGCTTTTCTGCGGCGCATCAAACATGGTTAGCAAGCTGCGCACCGGGGCAAACCGCAGGGCCCAATCCAGCACATGTCCATCCACGCCGCACAGCCAGCCATCGACTCGCTGATGAGCCGATGCCGTCAGCGCTTCCAATCGGCGCAACGGCGAGCGAGCGCGCCCACCCCAGCGGCGCATTTGAAGAACCAATGCGGATGCGCAAATCAGCAGCGCAAACACCAGCAGGGCCGATGGACACAGCACCAGCAAGATCAGCATGGCGTCTGTCACCAGCGCGACCTGCTCGGGCGCGGGCAAGAACAGCACCGCAGCTAGGCCCGCCAGCATCATGAACAGCACGAACAGGAAAGGCGCCCGAACGCTCAGCCACAGACGGCTGCGCTGCAAGCGCTCACTTTCTTGGTGCTGCCGCTGGCTCATTCGCCTTCCAACAGTCCCTGTTCTGTCCTAAAATAGGATAGCGCAATTGCGGTCAGAAATCTACAGAGGCGCGGCAAATGACACACTTGTCGCCAGTCGTGCAGCGGCTGCGCATCACGTTTGGCAAAGCCGGCACGCTGACTTACACCAGCAACCTGGATATGGCGAAGATCTGGGAGCGTGTGCTGCGGCGCGCGGAATTGCCGCTGCTGTATACGCGCGGTTTTAACACCCGTCCGCGCATCTCGCTGGCCATGCCACTGCCCCTGGGCATCTCCAGCGATTGTGAGATTCTGGATATTTCCCTGCGCGAGCGGATAGCCTTCTGCGAGGCGAGTCTGCGTGAGCGGCTGCTGGCGGTGTCGCCACAGGGTTTGTCTATCGTGGCAATCAATGAGGTCGACCCGCGCAGCTCCACCATGCAGTCGCTGATCATGAGCGCCGAATACCGCATTCGCTTTCACGATCCACTTGAGCGCGCCTGCTTGCAGCGCAAAATCGACGAGTTGCTCGGCCAGGAGTCCATCATCGTCGAGCGGAGGCGGCGGCGCAAACGCAGCGTTATGGATGTGCGGCCGCTGATCTTGTCGCTGGAGATGGACGAACATGCCGACTTGTTGGCGCATCTGTCGGTGGGCGACCGCGGCAACTTGCGACCCGATCACCTGCTGGAGCTGCTAGACATGGACGGCATGCACAGCAGCATCCACCGCAGCCGACTGCATAGGCTACCCGAATGAGGCCTCTATGAGCGCAAGGCAAGAACTTCACATCCGCGCCGATATCCAGGCCGCGCTGGACGCCGGACAGCCAGTGGTCGCGCTGGAATCGACACTGATCACGCATGGCCTGCCCCAGCCGCTGAATGTCGAGACGGCCTTGGGCATGGAAGCAGCCGTGCGCGATGCCGGCGCGATGCCGGCTACGATCGCTGTGCTGGGCGGAGACATCACGATCGGATTGACTCGCGAGCAGATCGAAATGCTGGCGGGGGCGGCGGCTGGCACAGTCCGCAAATGCAGCCGGCGCGACCTGCCAATCGTTACTGCGCTGCGGCAACATGGCGCGACAACCGTGGCCGGCACAATGATCATCGCAGCGCTGGCGGGTATTGACGTCTTCGCAACCGGTGGCATCGGCGGCGTGCATCGCGGCAATCCGCAAGATGTCTCGGCAGATTTGATCGAATTTGGGCGGACGCCAGTGGCCGTCGTTTCTTCGGGCGCAAAGTCGATCCTGGATTTGCCGCTGACCTTGGAAGTGCTGGAAACGCAGGGAGTGCCCGTGCTTGGCTACAGGACAGATGCGCTGCCCGCCTTCTATTCCGAGCGCAGCGATCTGCCGATCGACCAGCGCGTGGACAGCCCCCAACAAGCCGCCGCCATCATACACGCTGGCAGGCAACTGGGCGCGCAGCACGGCATACTGATCGTCACGCCCGTCCCAGGCGATGTCGCGCTGGATGCAACTGTGGCAGAGTCCGCCATTGTGCAAGCGACCGACGAGGCGCATGCGGCTGGCATTAGCGGCAATGCGATAACGCCATTTGTGCTGCGCCGCGTCAGCGAATTGACCGATGGCAAGTCCATGACCGCCAATATCGCGTTGCTGTTGAACAATGCCAGAATCGCCGGCGAAATCGCTCTGGCGCTGAGCCGAGTCTAGTCCATCAGTCCTCCGCCGACCAGAGATACAAAATCAGATCTTGTTCGAGGGTTGACGCGCCCAATTCATGCAATCGCGCCAGGATTTGCGCGCGGTGGTCGGTGCCATGATTGACCACATGCAGCAAGATCTGCCAGCGCAGGTTGCGATAATTGCCGCCTCTGTGGGGGAAATCCAATTCCACGACTTCTTCCAGGTCATTAGTTGTCAGGGCATCCGTATAAGCCAGGACATCGGCACGAATTGAATCCCAAGTGGGACGCAAAGCCGCCTGATCTGGGAAATCACTTTCGGTAAGGAAGTCGGGCAGCGGCAGGTTCTGCAAGCGCGCGAGCCATCTATTGTCCACCTCTATGACATGCAGCAGTTGATTGCGCAGTGAACCCAGGGAGTAATCGCTTTCCGCCACAAATTGTTGCGGGCTCAACTCCTGCACGATGTCCCAGATACGGTCGTACATCCCGTAATGATAGTCAACCATTGTTTTGATTGCCGGCGCATTCATTTGCTATGTCCCTCCAAGATAGCCACCGCTGTATGAGCAGGATTAAAAGGGCGTCGCGGGGCAGCCTTGCCACGACTCTATCGCATACACTATACTTTCAAGGTAGTCTCACAAATGCGAGCAGCGCAACGGCAAGATTTGAGAGCGGATCATGCAGCCAGGATCGATCGAGCAACAGATCGAACGACACTTGCTCAAAGTCGAAAAACCGGGTCGTTATGTCGGTGGCGAATACAACAGCGTCGTCAAAGACTGGGCGCGCGCCGATGTCAAAGTGGCGCTGGCATTCCCCGATATCTACGACCTGGGCATGTCCAATCTGGGCATTATGAATTTGTATCACCAGGTCAACCAGCGCGATGACATGCTGGCGGAGCGCGTTTTCTCGCCCTGGCTGGATATGGAAGCGGTCATGCGGGAACAACAGATCCCGCTCTATTCGCTGGAAAGCAAGCGTCCCATCCGCGACTTTGACCTGCTGGGCATCAGCTTGCCTTACGAACAGTTGTATACCAATGCCATCAATATGCTCGATCTGGCTGGCATGCCCCTATTGAGCCGCGACCGGGACGAGAGCTATCCGCTGGTGATCGCTGGCGGACACGCCTGCTTCAATCCCGAGCCGATGGCGGATTTCATCGATGCCTTTGTGATCGGCGAGGGCGAAGAGATCATCGTCGAGATCGCTGCGGAGTTGGGCAGGCTGCGTGGGCTGCGGCGAGATGAACAACTGCGCCAGATCGCGCGCATCCAGGGCATGTATGTGCCGCGCTTCTACGATGTGGACTATCGCGTTGACGGCACTGTGCGCAGCGTCACGCCCAACCAGCCGGGCATTCCAGCGCGGGTGCTGAAGCGCATCGTGTTGACGCTGCCCAAGCCCTTTACGAAGTTCATCGTTCCAAATATCGACACCGTGCACAACCGCGCGCCCATCGAAATCATGCGTGGCTGCACGCGCGGCTGCCGATTTTGCCATGCCGGCATGGTTACCCGCCCGGTCCGCGAACGGCCCGTCGCCGAGATCATGGCTGCCATAGACGAGATCGTGCGTTATACCGGCTTTGAAGAAATCAGCCTGCTCAGCTTGTCGTCATCCGACTATGTATGGGTCGAGGAACTGGCGGAAGAAGTCAACCGCGTGTACAAGGACGCCGGCTTGAGCCTCAGCCTGCCCAGCCTGCGCATCGAGAGCGCCAGCGCCGACCTGCTCGAGAAGATCGGTGGCACACGCCGCAGTGGCTTTACATTCGCGCCCGAAGCCGCCACCGAAAAGATGCGCGACTTGATCAACAAATATGTGCCGGACGACCAGGTTATCCAGACAGCGCGCGATGTCTATTCGCGGGGCTGGCGCACGATCAAGTTCTATTTCATGATCGGTCATCCCGACGAGACTCTGGACGATGTACAGGCGATCATCGACCTGTGCGGACGCACCCTGCGCGAAGGCACGAAGATCTTGGGCAAGAAAGCCACGCTCAATGTCGGCGTCAGCACCTTCATCCCCAAGCCGCACACGCCTTTCCAGTGGGCGCCACAAGATACACGCGAAAGCGTCGAACGCAAGCAAGCCATGCTCAAACAGCAGATGCGGCGCGGAGGCATGCACCTGCGCTGGAATACCTATGACGACAGCGAGTTTGAAGGCTGGCTGAGCCGAGGCGACCGCCGCCTTTCCCGCGTGATCCGCCGCGCCTGGGAGTTGGGCTGCAAGTTCGACGCCTGGCAAGACCAGCACAAGCACGGGCGCTGGCTGCAAGCCTTTGACGAATCGGGCATCAACCCGGACTTTTATAACTTCCGCGAGCGCGACCTGGACGAAGTCTTTCCTTGGGATCATATTGATGTTGGCTTGCGCAAGAAATTCCTGCAAGAAGATTATTTGATGAGCATCCGCCGAGAGACGCGCGTCGATTGCCGCGACAAGTGCTTCGCCTGTGGAATCTTGCCCAAGTTCGCCAAAGAACGCGCCACCACCGAAGACCTGGCCTGGGAATGCCCGCCGGTAACACCAATCAGCGAGCGCGGACGCCAGCGCACGGTCGAAATCCCGCTGAGCGCCATTGGCTGAAAACGCCGTGCAGACCAGCCGAATCGCCATAGACGGCATTGACATCCGACAAGCGGTCATTGGCGAGGGAGCGCCAGTGCTGATGGTGCACGGCTGGGGCGCGAACATCGAAACGCTGGCTCCGCTGGCAGCCCGGCTGAGCCCGCTGGGCTATTGCTGCTACCTGTTCGACCTGCCGGGCTTTGGAAAAAGCGCCGAACCACCCTGCGCCTGGAGCGTACGCGATTATGTCGGATTCTGTCGGGCATTCCTGGATGCGCATGGCAGGCCACGCGCGCATTACTTTGGGCACTCGCTGGGCGGTCGCATCGGCCTGATGCTGGCGGCAGAGCATCCTGAGCGCATAGACAAAATGACGCTTTCCAACAGCGCCGGCATCAAGCTCGAGCCGAGCATCGGGCAACGACTGCGGCTTGGCCTGGTTCGGCGCGCGCGCAGCAGCTTGCATGCGCTGGGGGCAAATTCCACCGCCGAAAGCCTGCGCAGGTACTACAACCAGCGATTTGGCTCCGCAGACTATGTGCAGGCATCGCCAATCATGCGCCAGACGCTGGTGAAGATTGTCAATCAAGACTTGCTGGAATACGCTCGGCGCGTGGCACAGCCTACTGTGCTGATCTGGGGCGATGCCGATGAAGAAACGCCGCTGTGGATGGGGCGCAAGCTGGAAAGCGCCATGCCAGACGCCGCGCTGATCGTGTATCCTGGCGCGGGACATTATGCCTATCTGGACTTGCCTGAACGCACAGTCAGCATCATGGACGCGCTCTTTCGCAGCGACTAAGCGCGTGAGTTGCCCCAGGCGCGGTTCGCCGTATAATGCGCTTGTGGCGACAGGCAAGGATTGCCCATGCAAACCGATTGGACGCCCCTGGTCTGCCTGATTTGGCTGGCCGGCGCCTGGCTGCGGCTGCGGCAGCAAGCGCGCTTCTATCAGATTGAAGAGTATATGAGCCGGCGTTATTTGCGTTGGTTGCTGGCTGCTCGGCCGCGATGCTTGCCGCTGCGTCAGATTGCCCTTGCCTTGCTCGGCGTGGCGCTAACGAGTCTCGTCGACCATCCACATGACAGCATTGCCGGCATTTTTTTTGCGCTGGCAGTTGTCTATCCAAAGCCAGAACGAAAAATCAAAAAGCCGCTAGTGATAACAGCGCGCGTCAAACGAATCCTGGCTGTGGCGTATATCTTGTGCGCGCTACCCTTGGGAGGCGCCTGGGCGGCAGGCGCAGAAATCCCTGTTTTTCTTGCAGTAGGTTTGGCGGTTTGGCTGCTCGCGCCGTTTTGGCTGGTGATGAGCAATTGGCTGCTGGCTCCGCTAGACGCCTTGCTGCGGCGGCGATTCCTGCGACAGGCGGCAAATGTGCTCGCGCAGACCCAGCCCAAAATAGTTGGTATCACCGGCAGTTATGGCAAGACGACCACCAAGTCTTTCTTGCGCGACATCCTTAGCCTGCGCTATCGGGTGTATGCCACGCCCAAGAGTTACAACACGTTGATGGGCATTTCGCTGGCCATCAACCGCGACCTGGCGGATGACTATCGCACAGAAATCTTCATCAGCGAGATGGGCGCGTATGTGGAAGGCGAGATCGCGCGTATCTGCCAACTGACGCGGCCCGATATCGCCATCATCACCGAGATCGGCCCGCAGCATCTGGAGCGATTTGGCTCGCTGGAGAATGTGCAGAAAGCGAAATACGAGCTGATCGCCAATCTGCCGCCCGATGGAATCGCTGTTTTCAACTGGGACAACGCGTACATCCGCGATATGCACAAGCGCGGTTATCCAGCGCTGCGCCTGTCCGTCAGCCGCGAACTTTCGCTGGACGAGGCGCGCGCGCAAGAGGTGGCCTGGCTGGCGCAGGACATCCGCGAAAGCCTGGAAGGTCTGTCATTCTGTGCTATTGATGTAGCGAGTGGCGAAATAGCGCAGATTGATACGCAGCTGCATGGCGAGCACAATGTGACCAACCTGTTGCTGTGCATCGCAACTGCGCGGCACGAAGGCATCTCCTTGCGCGATATCGCCGGGCGCATCCGCAGCTTGCAGCCAGCCGAAAGCCGCCTCGTCCGCGAGACCACCGCCGCCGGCATCACCATCATTAACGATGCCTACAGCGCCAATCCAAAAGGCGTCATCGGCGCTTTGAAGCTCTTGGGCATGCACCAGGACGGGGCGCGATTGCTGATCACGCCGGGCATGGTCGAGCTGGGCGCGCTGCAAGACCAGGAAAATAGCAAGCTGGGCGCGCTGGCGACCGAATATGCCACCGATATCATCTTGGTGGGGGAGTCGCAAACCGCAGCGATCTTGCGTGGGATCGAATCGACTGCCTTCGACCGCGCGCGCGTGCATGTCGTCGACACGTTGGAGCAGTCGGTAGCCTGGTATCAGCAGCATCTGGGCGCCGGGGATGCCGTGCTCTTCTTGAACGACCTGCCCGATACGTACTGAACGCGAGGAGCAGCCGATGAGCAGCCGCCGCAGCATTGTCGCCGTCCTGTTTGGCGGACGCAGCGTGGAGCACGATGTTTCTATCGTAACCGGGCAGCAGATTATGGAAGCCTTCCCGGACGACCGCTACCAAATCGTGCCAGTTTACATAAGTCGCGATGGACGTTGGTTCACTGGCGCGCCCCTGCTGCAACTGGGAAACTTTCGTGATGACACGCTGCTGAAGAAACCCGGAATTGAAGCCTGCCTGCTTTCGCCCGATGCGCGACATCACGGCTTGATCATCAACCCGCTGGCGGGACGATTCAGTCGCAGCCGCGTCCAGCGTATTGATGTGGTCTTCCCGGCGCTGCATGGCTCGCATGGCGAAGATGGCAGCCTGCAGGGCTTGCTGGAACTGGCGGATATCCCTTATGTTGGCTGTGCGACGCTTGGCTCGGCGCTTTGCAACGACAAAATCATGACCAAGGTGGCGCTGCGGCAAGCGGGTGTGCCTGTTCTGGATGACATGTGGCTTACTCGGGAAGCCTGGCAAGCTGGGCCGGATGAAATTGTGGCGGAGATTCGCAACCGGTTCGACTTTCCGCTCTTCATCAAACCAGCCTGCCTGGGCTCGAGCATTGGCATCGGTCGGGCAGATGACGAGACTTTGCTGCGCGCCAGCATGGATGTTGCCGCCAGTTTCGACCGCCGCATCCTGGTCGAGCCAGCCCTGACCGACGGCGTGGAGATCAACTGCGCCGTGATGGGCTATGGCGATGAATACGAGGCCTCAACCCTAGAGCAGCCGCTGGGTTGGGACGACTTCCTTTCCTACGAAGACAAATACCTGCGCGGCGGAGAAGGTATGAAAAGCGCCGACCGCATCATCCCCGCGCCGCTGGATGACGAACTGGGCGAGCGCATCCAGTCGCTGAGCCAGGAGGCATTCCAAGCTGTCGACGGGCGCGGCATCGCGCGCATAGATTACCTGGTGCGCACGCAAACCGGCGAAGTCTACCTCAACGAGATCAACACCATGCCGGGCTCGCTGGCATTTTATCTTTGGCATGCAGACGGCCGCAGCCGCGCCCAAGTGCTAGAGCGCCTCGTCCAGCTGGCTCGCGCTGCCCATGCCGATAAACGCCGCAACACCTACGATTATCAGACCGATCTGCTGTCTATTGCCAGCCAGCGAGGCAGCAAAGGCGCCAAAGGCAAGGGCTAGCTTGTCTGCCCTATCGCCTATGTTATGATAGGCAGCCACAGGCGCATCCAGCAGTCAAAGCAAGTACCATGCCCTATCTCTCTGGCAACCCCCGCCCACCCCGCCCTTCTGATGTGGGCCGCTCCATCTGGCGTGGCGCGCCTCTGCCGCCGATCCCCGAGCGCGTGCTGGATGGCATCCCCGGCTTCATCGCCTGGTTGGCTCTGCTGGTTTCCATTTCCAGCGCAGTAGCCTTTCCCTTGACCTTGATGCTGACGGCGGCGCTGGTGGCTTGTTATACGGCGCTGCGCTTTTTGCTGGCGGGGATCGCCAATGCCATGGGGTTGCGGCGCATCTGCGAGTGGGAAGCGGTCGATTGGCAACAGCGCTACCTGGATGAACGTAGTCCGACCTCGTTGGAATGGGAGCGCGTTCATCATCTGGTCATCATTCCCAACTACAACGAGTCGATGAAACTGCTGCATCGCACATTGGAAAGCCTGAGCCAACAACACAATGCGCGCACGCAAATTTCGGTGTTGCTGGCAATGGAAGCAGCCGAGCCGGGCAGCTATCAAAAGGCGCAGAGCTTGCACGCGGAATTTGCCGATCACTTCGCCAAAGTGCATTTCACCTTGCATCCGCGCGGGCTGCTGGGCGAGATGCAATGCAAATCCGCTAATCTGTCCTGGGCGGTCAACCGCTTCTTCGAGAATATAGTCGCCGATTACGGGCTTGATAGCGATCATATCGTTGTGACGACCATGGATGCCGATACGCGCTGGCACGAAAATCACTTTGCGGCGTTGACCTATCATTTTGCCATCAGCGAAGACCGCCACCGCAAGTTTTGGCAGGCGCCGATCCGCTATCACGGCAATATCTGGCAGGTCAATCCACTCATGCGCATCATCAATACCTATGCCACCGCTTTTGAACTGGCCTACCTGGCCGCGCCCTGGTGGATGGCCATGCCCATGTCGTCCTATTCACTCAGCTTGAATCTACTGGAACAGAGCGGCAACTGGGACACGGATGTGATCGCCGATGAATGGCATATGTTGATCAAAGCCTACTTTGCCACGGGCGGGCAAGTTACGCTGCAGCATATCTACCTGCCCTTCCTGGCCGATTCCACCACCGGCGTCAATATTATCGACTCCATCCGCAACCGCTATAGCCAGACATTGCGACACGCCTGGGGCAGCAAAGAAGTCGGTTATATGCTGGCGAAGCTGATCGAAAATCCACAGGTCGTCTCGGGCAATTCGCTGAAGCTGCTGGGGCGCATCGCGCACGATATTCTGCTGGCTGGCGCAGGCTGGATCATTCTCACAGTGGGTTCGCAGTTGCCGGTCTTCTTTCATCCGGATATCGCGCCAATCCAGGTGCAAGGCATGATTGAAGCCAGCGACAAACTGAGCTACCTGCTTCATGGCCTCGCGACCAGTCATCCGGCCTGGCTGCTGCTGTCGGTCTCGGGCTTGGTCATGGTTGCGCTGGTGGTGGTCTTCCAGGTGCAAGATTATCGCATCCGCCCGCCACGAATCGCGCCCTATACACTGGCTGAATCGCTGCTGGAGCTCTTGAGCATCCCTTTCATGCTGGTGCTGACGCTCTTTGTGGTGGCGCTGCCGACCCTGGTGGCGCAGACAAGGCTGCTGCTGGGCATCCCGCTGCAATTTATCGTAACCGACAAGCAGACCGACTAGGACAGGTGGGCGCACCCTAGCGCGAGGCGAATTGCCAGCCTATCATAGGCCCAGAGAAAACAGGAAAGACGCGACCGTGCCAAGTGAACGCGTGCAAAAAATCCTGGCGCAAGCCGATATTGGTTCGCGGCGCGCCTGCGAAGAGATCATCCGCCAGGGACGGGTGCAAGTGAATGGCGCAGTCATCTCGCTGGGCGCAAAAGCCGACACGTCGCGGGATGTCATTGTAGTCGATGGCGCGCGCATTGCCGCCGCCGCCAAGCAGATCACCATTGCGCTCAACAAACCCAAGGGCGTATTGAGCACTACCAAGCCAGAAGCTGGCGACGACCGTCCAACCATCCGCGAGCTTGTCGAGGCGCCGGGGCATCTTTTCACGATCGGCAGGCTGGATGTAGACAGCGAAGGCTTGATGATCCTGACTAACGATGGCGAGCTGGCAAACCGCATCACCCATCCGCGCTATGAGCACACCAAGACCTACAAAGTCACGGTCAAGGGCAAAGTCTCGCGGCAGACTCTGGAGAAGTGGGAGAGCGGCATCTGGCTGGATGATAGCCGCACAGCAGCCTGTTCGGTCAAGGTGCTGCAATCGACGAAGCGCTCGACCGTGCTGCGAGTGGTGATGGTCGAGGGTCGCAAGCGGCAGATTCGTCGGGTGGCTGGAGCGCTGGGGCATCCTGTCATTCGCATCGTGCGCACGCATATCGGGCAGCTGGGCTTGGGCACGCTGCGCAAAGGCGCCTGGTATCAGTTGGCGGACGATGAAATCGACTTTATGCTGCAGCCAGCGCCGGCTCTAGCCAATATACGCCGCAAACGCCGCGCGCGCAAACGAAGCGCCAGACAGTAATGTCGGCTGGACTCACTATCGAAGAATATATTGCGCGGCAGCCGATCTATGACAAGCGCCGCCGCATTTTGCATCCGCTGCTGCGGGCTGTGCTGCCGAGCTTCTGTCGAACCGAGGTGGAAGGCGTAGACAATGTCCCGCGCCAGGGACCGACCTGCCTGATGATCAACCATGTTTCCTATCTCGATCCCATCGTGGTCACGGCAGCCATCCCATTTCGCCATACCATTTCGCTTTCCAAGATCGAGAATTTCAGCATTCCCGTGGTCGGCTGGCTGCTGCGGCAATGGGGACACTATCCGATTCAGCGCGGCGAATATGACCGCAAGGCGCTCTTGCAGACCATCGCGCTGCTGCAGAGCGGCCAGATGGTGCTGATGGCGCCGGAAGGCACGCGGCATCCTGGCGGCTTGCAACAGGCGAAAGAAGGCATGGCATTCGTGGCGACCAAAGCCGATGCGCTCATCGTGCCAGCGGCCATTTGTGGCGCGGAAGATTGGCGAACGCGGCTCAAAAGCGCGCGCAGAGCCTATGCCAAAGTCGTATTTGGGGCGCCTTTCCGCTTCCGCCGCGGCGACCGCAAGCGCATCCCCCGCGTAGAACTGGCGCAGATGATAAACGAAGCCATGTACCAACTGGCGTCTACGATTCCAGCGGAATACGCCTATCTGCGCGGCTATTACAGCGATATCGAAAATGCCACCAGCGATCTGCTGGAATACGCTTAGCCGTCTGCGATATCCAGCGCCCATTGCGTCAGCGCCGCGACCGCATCGCCCAGGCTGGCAAAGCGCTGATCTCGCGTCTGCCCGCGCACATAGCGGATGTAAATCTGCTGCAAGATCACCAGCAAGCGAAAAATGCCTAGCACATGGTAGAAGCGGATATCGGAAATTTCGCTTCGGCTGCTGCTGGCATAGCGCTGGACAAGCTCGTCGCGGCTCATAAAGGACTGTTCGCCGGCAGGCATCATGGCGATTGCGCGGACAGCAGGCGGATCGTCAGGCTGGGTCCAGTAGGTCAACAGCGCGCCTAGATCCGAAAGCGGGTCGCCCAACGTGCACATATCCCAGTCCAGGATGGCTATCACGCGCCCCGGGTCCTCAGCGGCGAACATCGTGTTGTCCAGCTTGGGGTCGTTGTGCACCAGCGAATTCGCGCTGTTCGCCGGCACGCGACTGTTCAGCCAGCGATAGATCCAGTCGACTTGCGGGTCGTCATGCAGCCTGGCGCGCTGCCAACGCCGCTGCCAGCCATCGACTTGCCGCTGGACGAAACCGTCGGGCTTGCCCAGCTGTGATAATCCCAGCGCCGCATAATCTACCGCATGGAAAGCCGCCAGCGCATCCACGAGCGCCCCGCTCATTTTGCGCCCCGCGCTCGGATCAACAGCGAATGGCCTTGGTAGATGCTCGCGAACGACAATGCCGTGACAGCGCGTCATGACCTGAAAGGGGGCGCCGATCACCCTGTCGTCATCGCAGTAGAGCCAGGAGCGCGGCGCAAAGGGCAAGGCGCGATGCAAAACCGAAAGCACCCGATATTCGCGCCCCATATCATGCGACGACGGCGCAATCGGCCCCAGCGGAGGACGCCGCAGCACATAGTCGCAGCCGCTGGAAAATCGCAGTTGGAAGGTCAGGTTGGCTTTGCCGCCGCCGAATTGCCTGACGGTCATGTCGCCTTCCGCGCCGGGCAGCTTGCCGCGCAGGTATTCTGCCAGACGCGCCTCGTCGAAGCGCTCATCCGCACGCACATCAATCAGGTCGGGTTCAGACAGGCTGGACAAGGGGAGTGGTGAAGGTGTTGATGTGTCCCTCATTTCCCCACCCTAAATCTCTCTCCAGCCTGTGGACAGAATCCGCGCGCGTACTTTGCCTCCCCCCGACTTTTCGGGGGGACCGAGGGGGGTAGAAAAAAGTGTCCACTCAGGGTTGTGCTGTCCATGATTCACCGCTCCCGGACAAGAGAAGCCTTGCATCTTGGCTGATAGCGCTACGTAGAAACAAGCATACGCGGTATGATTGCGCTGGTCAAATCATGAGGACGCGCCAATTTGAAGCTATCGAAGACCTTCCCCATCCTGGTCGCCTATCTGGTATTCATCGTCATCGGCATCGCCAGCGGCTTGCTCAATATTGCTTGGACATACATGCAAACCACATTTGGCGTTTCGCACGATTCTCTGGCGGCCTTGGCGCCTGCGGCCATGTTGGGCGGTCTGGTTGCGGCTTTCTTGAATGGCGCGCTGATCGGCCGCTTCTCGCTGGGAGCCGTGCTGGTGGGTGGCATGGCTTTCGCGGGCTTTGGCTTGCTGGGATATGCCATTGCGCCGGTTTGGCTGCTTCTGCTGGCGGTCGCCCTATTCACCAGCGTAGGCAAGGGCACAATTGACGCCGGCTTGAACAATTTTGTCGGCTCGAACTATGGCACGAGCGAGATGAACTGGCTGCATGCCTGCTGGGGCATCGGCTTGACTATTGCGCCGGCGATCGTCACCTTTTTTGTGCTCGATCAAGGCGGCGGTTGGCAATCCAGCTACATCGTGGCTGGCCTGGCCGTGCTGCTGTTGGGCGGGCTGATTCTGTTTACTCTGCCGCTTTGGCAGCTGCGCGACAGCGAGCGTCCGGGCAGCCAGAAAGCTAAACGCCAGCCGATGAGCATGAGCCTGCGCCGCCCTATCGTGGTGGTCGGTTTGCTGTTCTTTTTCGTTTATGGCGGCATCGAAATCGGCACCGGCCAGCTGGCAAACACCTTGTTGACCGAAGCGCGCTCCCTGCCGCAAGAAGTCGCCAGCAGCTGGGTCAGCGCCTATTGGGGCAGCTTCACGATTGGACGCATATTGATGGGCTTGCTGGCCATGCGCCTGGGCGACCGGCTGCTGCTGACGATCTGCTTTGCCTGTTCGGTGCTGGGCGCGGCGCTGCTCTTCCTGAATCCCAGCGAGGCGCTCAGCTTTGCGGGCATGCTAGGCATCGGCTTTGGCTTGGCGGCCATATTCCCCATTTTGATTTCGCAGACCTACGCGCGCGTCGGCGTCGAGCACGCGGCCAACGCCATCGGCTTCCAGGTGGGTTTCGCGGCTCTGGGCGGGGCGGCGCTTTCGGGCCTTGGCGGCATATTCGCCGAGCATGTCGGGGCGGAGTCGATCAGCCTGTTCATTTTGATTGGCGCGGTGCTTTCGGTGATCATCTATGTGCTGATGCTGCGCTTTGAAGCGCGAATGTCGCGCGCAAAACGGGGGATAGGCTGATGCTGAGTCTGGCGCAGAGGGTCGGGCGCATGATGATGGTGGGCTTCGATGGCTTGCGTCCACCCCCGCATATTTTGGACTGGCTGGCAAGCGGGCGCATTGGCGGCGTCTATTTGTTCGCGCGCAACGTGCAATCGCCTGCGCAAGTCCAGCAACTGGTCGCCGAATGTCGGGATGCTGCGCCTTTTCCTATTCTGGTGGGCATCGATCAAGAGGGCGGCATCGTCGCCCGTCTGCGCGACAGCTTCAGCGAAAGTCCTGGCAATATGGCGCTTGGGGCGGCGAAGGACCCACAGCTCGCCGAAGAAGTAGCAGCCATGATGGGGCGCGAGATGGCGGCGCTGGGCATCAATTGGAACTTCGCGCCGGTCGCGGATATTGCTCATCAGCGCGACAATCCTTCGGTCAGTACGCGCTCGGTCGGGCGCGACAAGCAGCTGGTCAGTGACGTGGTGGCGGCGCAGATCCGCGGCTTTCAGCGCAGTGGACTTGCGGCGACGGTCAAGCACTTCCCCGGGCTGGGCAACACAGCCATCGACACGCATGTGGGCTTGGCGCGCGTCAGCGGTTCACTGGAAACCCTGTATGAAGAAGACCTGCTGCCATTCCGCAGGTCCATCGCTGCCGATGTCGCCTGCGTGATGCTGACGCATGTGATTTACGACGAGTTGGATGCCGACTGCCCAGCCACCATGTCGCGGCGCATCGTAACCAACTTGCTGCGCGACGAATTGGGTTTCTCTGGCGCTGTCAGCACCGATTGCATGGAGATGAAAGCCATTACCGACCAGGTTGGCCCAGGCGAATCGGCGGTGCGCTGTGTGCTGGCAGGAGTGGACCTGCCGCTGTTTTCGCACACGCGCGCGCGGCAAGAAGCAGCCTATGAGGCAGTATTGGCGGCTGCGCAATCGGGCAGAATCACAGAAGCGCGAATAGACGAATCGCTGGCGCGCATCGAATCCATGAAGCAGCGCTATAGCCTGGATGACGCGCCGGCGCTGGATGTCGTGGACTGCCCGGCGCATCGGACAATCGCGAAACAGGCGGCGCGCGCGGGGCTTGTGCTGCTCAAGGCGGGCACGGCGCTCCCCAGCTTGCGCGAGTCGCGAGTTGCTGCGCTGGAATTTGCTGCTGGGCGTATATCCGATGCGGTGGAAGCGGGATCGCAGCGCGTATTCTCGGATTATCTGGCGCGGCGATTGCCAAAAGCCGATTGCACTGTCCTCGACCCGCATGACGATTCGCCGCTGGACGAGAGCCTGTTCGAAAGCGACACACTCATCTTGCTCACGCGCAATGCCCATCTGCAGCCAGCGCAATTGCAGCGCGCCCAAGCCATCGTGGGTCGGTCGCAGCGCGTGATTCTGGTTTGCGCGCGCGATCCATACGATGCGGGCATGCTGCCAAATGCCGACACTATCATCTGCACAAATGGCGACAGCCGGCCGTCCTTGATTGCTGCGGTCGATGCCATCTGCGGCGACTTTCATCCGAGCGGGCGGCTGACGGTCGCGCTGCCATGACCGTTTCCATAGACCCTGCCGCGTTTGACAGCCTGCTGGCGGAGCACCTGCCGCGGACATTTCCCGCGTTGGGCATGTGTGTGATTCATCGTGGCGAGATCGCGCTGGAAGCTGGCTGGGGCTGGCTCGATCCGTCAACGAAACAATTGCCCGTCGCCACCGACACGTTCTTTGATCTGGCGTCAGTGAGCAAGCTGCTGGTGGAAGTCAGTTTTTTGGCGCTGGTGGAGGCGGGCGCGGTTGCCTTGGACGATGCGCTGGTCTCTGTGCTCCCCGAGTTCGGGCGAGTCAACCCTCGCGCCGTGGCTGGCGGACAAGATCCGCATACGCGCGCCTTCCTACCCACCGAAGCTCGTTTTGACGGGATGACGATCGATCCAAGCACAGTCACTTTCAAACACTTGCTCACGCACAGCTCGGGGCTTGCGCCCTGGCGAGCAATCTATCTGTTGGCAGGGGAGAATCCGCCGCCGCCTGTGTCTGGCGAAGTCTATGACGATGCGCGCTGGCAGCGGGGATTGGCAGCCATGGTCGCGTTTCCATTTGCCGGCACGGTCGGCGACACAATCCGCTACACCGATGTGGGCATCATGCTGCTGGGCGAGGCAGTGGCGCGCTTGTTTGGCGGACGACTGGACCAGGCAGTGCGCGCCCTGGCATTGCAGCCGCTGGGCTTGCAGAGCTTCACATACAATCCTGTGCAGAACGGCATCCCGCGTGAGCGAATCGCGCCGACTGAGTTCGACAATCACTGGCGGATGCGCCGCGCCTGGGGCGAAGCGCACGATGAAAATGCTTGTGGCTTGGGTGGGATCGCCGGGCACGCCGGTCTGTTTGCGACCCCCCGCGATGTTGCGCGATTTGGCTGTGCCTGGCTGAGTGGCGACCCGCGCCTGCCTGTCGGCGAAGAACTGCGCAGACTGGCCACACAAGAGCAGATTCGTGGGCAATATCGCCTGGGCTTGGGCTGGATGCTCAAAGCCAGGGGCGATTCATCAGCCGGCGACCTCTACAGCAGCTCCAGCTATGGTCATACTGGATTCACAGGCACATCGCTGTGGATCGATCCCGAGCGGCAACTGGTCTGCGCTTTGCTCAGCAACCGCGTCTATCATGGCCGCGACCCCGCCCGCATCCATGCTTTCCGCCGGGCAGCGCATGACCTCATCGTTGCGGCCATCGACCGCGCATGAGCGCCCCGCTCTTCGCAGGCATCGACGGCGGCGGCAGCAACCTGCGCGTGACGATTGTGGATTCGCGACTCCTGCCCATGGCGACGCAATCCGCGGGCACAGCCAATCCCAGCCTCATCGGGCACAAACAAGCGCAGGCACATATACGCGCAGTTCTGCGGGCGGCGCTGCAGCAGGCAGACTTTTCGCCAGAGAAAATCATGGCGGCGGGCATCGGCATCGCTGGCGCAAGCAACTTGCACAGCCGAGACTGGCTGCTGGAAACGCTTTCGGCCGTTTTGCCGAGCTCGCATATCGTGCCCAGCTCCGACCTGGAGATCGCGCTGGTTGGCGCCTTGGGGCGGCGGCATGGCATCCTGCTGCTGGCGGGGACGGGCAGCGCGGTGTATGGCTGCGCGCCGGACGGGAAGCAGCTGCAAGTCGGTGGCTGGGGCTATCTGCTGGGCGATGAAGGCAGCGGCTATTGGCTGGGCATTCAACTGCTGCGCGGCATCATTGCGGCGCATGACGAAGGGATTGCTTTGACTGTACTGGGCGCGGCCTGTCTCGATGAGTTGGAAATCGCGACAGCGCGCGACCTGGTCGGCTGGCTGTATCGATCAAACGAAGCGACGACCGCTCGGGTCGCGGAATTGGCGCGGCTTGTGCTGCACATGGCGCAGTCTGGCAATGGCGAGGCGAACATGCTGCTGCGGACGGCGGCGGATCATTTGACGAGGCAAGTCGAGGTGCTGCGCAGCCGGCTGGATTATCCTTCCGCGCCCATCGCCTTTGCTGGCGGCTTGCTGGATAAGGACAATGCCCTTTCCGCTGCAATCACTCGCCGACTCAAACTGCCCGAACGACCGACAGCGATGTATAGCCCTGCAATCGGCGCGGCTCTGCTGGCACAGCGGGAATGGAGCGCGACATGAATTGGACGACTGAGCGGGCAAATGCCAATACGAGCGACATCGACAAACTGCCTGTGCCAGAGGCGCTGAAACTGATCAACAGCGAAGATGCCAAAGTGGCCGAGGCGGTGCAGGCTGCCCTGCCCGATATCGCGCGGGCGGTCGAGACGATTGTGGCGGCCTTGGAAGCAGGCGGACGGCTCTTTTATGTCGGCGCTGGCACGAGTGGGCGACTCGGCATGTTGGACGCGGCCGAATGCCTGCCGACCTTCAGCGCGCCGCCCGAGCTGGTGCAAGGCCTGATTGCCGGCGGCGCAGATGCCATGCTGCGGTCGATCGAAGGCGCGGAAGATGATCCCGCCGCAGCCGCCGATGACCTGCGAGCCAGAGGCATCACCAGCGCGGATGTTGTCTGTGGCATTGCCGCTAGCGGGCGCACGCCCTATGTCATCGGAGCGCTGCAATTTGCCCGCAGCATCGGCGCGCAGAGCATCGCCATCGCCTGCAACCTGGAGACCCCTGTGGCTGCCTTGGCCGATATCGCCATCAGCGTCGATGTCGGACCCGAAGTCATCGCTGGCTCGACGCGGCTGAAAGCCGGCACGGCGCAGAAAATGATCCTCAACATGCTCAGTACAGCCAGCATGATTGGCTTGGGCAAGGTCTATGGCAATCTGATGGTCGATGTCAAGGTTAGCAATGCCAAGCTGCTGGCGAGGGCGATCGGGCTGGTCATGCATCTGACAGAGCTGGACGAAGCGGCGGCGAGGCGGCTGCTCGGGTCTGCGCGCAACGAAGTCAAAACAGCGGTGGTGATGCAGCGGCGCGGCGTGGATTATGCCGAAGCGCGGCAGTTGTTGCAGGCAGCGAAAGGCAGGCTGCGGGGGGCGATCGGCGACAGCTGAGGGCGTCTATTTGCCTTCCCAGTCGATCGGGTATTGCTTGCTGAGCATGGCTTCTATCGCCCGCTGGAAGTCCGATGTGCGGAAGAGTTGCGCCTGCGCCCAGGCTTCGATGTGCAGCCCGCGCGGGTTGTCCACGATATCGTTGATGACACGCTTGGCATAGCTGACGGCCAGCGGCGCCGATGCCACCAAGGACTTGACCAACTTCGCCACGCCCTGCTCCAGCTCGGCTTTGGGATAAACCGCATTGAGCAAGCCCCACTCCAACGCGTCACCCGCCTCAATATGCCGCCCGGTCAAGACCAGGTCTTTGGCTTTGGCGACGCCGATCAGCTTGACCAGGCGCGTCGTGCCGCCGACATCGGGGATGATGCCCAGTCGTGTTTCTGGCAAGCCGAGTTTGCTGCGTTCGGCTGCAATGCGAAAGTCGCAAGCCAGCGCCAATTCCAGCGCCAAGCCCAGGCAGTAGCCCTGCAGCACACAAATGACTGGCAGCGAAGAGCGTTCGACCTGGTTTGCAAGCGCCTGATAACGCGCCGTAATGGGGAATAGGTTGTCGCGCAGCCCCTCGTCAAATGTGAGGAACTGCTGCAGGTCAATGCCCGCCGAAAAGACACGGCCTGCCCCGCGCAGCAGCACAACGCGCGCGCCTTGATGAAATTCGCGTTCGGCTTGGTCAAATGCCTGGCTAAGCTCGTTCTGCATGGCCTCGTTGATAGCGTTGCGCGCACCGGGACGGTTCAACGTGATCTCGAAAATTTCACCCATCCGCTGCGATTTGACCAATTCGCTCATGTCTGCGCCTCCAGGAATAACTCGAAAGCGGGCAGCGAATCGATGTTGATGCGCGTTTTCTGCCGGTCGATGCGCCGCAGCAAACCTGTCAACACCTTGCCAGCGCCGATTTCAACAAAGGTATGCGCGCCCGCTTCAATCAGCGCTGTCATTGACTCGGCCCACCGCACCGGTTGGGTCAGCTGTTGATTCAATTCCGCGCGAATTTGGTCAGTCGTATCGAGCGGCTGAGCGCTTACATTGCCGATCACAGGGATAACGGGGCTGTTGAATTCAGTGGCTTGCACGGCGTCGTGAAAATCGGCTTGTGCCGCCGACATCAGCGGTGAATGCGCTGCAACGCTGACTGCCAGCCGCACAGCCCGCCGCGCGCCCGCCGCTCGTGCCGCTTTTATGAGCTCTTCGACCGCCGGCACATCGCCCGAGACGACAGCCTGGCCAGGGCAATTGTCGTTCGCCAGCACAACAGTGCCGCCACTTTCCTGCGCCACAGCGGAACAAAGATCACGAACTACCGCGATTTCCAAGCCCAATATCGCCGCCATTGCGCCCGGCTGCGATTCGCCTGCCCGTTGCATCAGGTTGCCGCGCGCGCGCACCAATCGCAAGCCGGCCGCGAAGTCCAGCGCGTCCGCCGCTGCCAATGCGCTCAGCTCGCCCAGGCTGTGTCCGGCCATCCAGGCTGGCTCTGTCGCTGGCAGCAAATCGCGCAGCACGCGCCAGATCGCCAGGCTGGTTACATACAGCGCGGGCTGGGTCTTGGCTGTTTGGTCGAGCGCCGCCGCCGGACCCTGCCAGCAAATTTCCGACAGCGAAAAACCGAGTATCTCGTCCGCTTCCGCGAACGTATCGCGAGCAATTTCGTATGCACGGGCAAAATCGGCGCCCATGCCCAGGATTTGCGAACCTTGCCCGGGGAAGAGCGCCGCAGTCTTCCGCCAGTCGATCATGTCAGCTCTGCCGAGCAACAATCGCAAAAAAGCCGCGCGCTGGCACGGCTCTGCTAGACTGAACTGGCTCGCAGCGAAGCGCCTTATTCATCGTCGATTTCGATGACCGTTTCGCCATTGTACGAGCCGCACTGTGGGCAGACGCGGTGGGCGATATGATATTCGCCGCATTCTTCGCATTCAACCAAGTGTTTCAGCTGCAAGGCATCGTGAGCGCGCCGGCGGTTGCGCCGCGATTTTGATATCTTTCGCTTGGGAAGGGGACCCATCTCTTTAACTCCAAACGCAAACCGTGCATAATCGCGCCAGTTTACAGCCGGGCGAGGTCATCTGTCAAGACAGCGATGCGCGCAGAAATCAAGCAGAAAATCGAAAAAATAGCCGGGCGGACCATCCTGGCGGTGCAGCCGCTTGCCGGGGGCATGATCAGCCAGGTGCTGCGCATGGACTTTGGCGATGGCGAGTCGCTGGTGGCAAAGGTGGGAGACGGCAGCCACGATCTGCGCATTGAAAGTTTCATGCTGCGCTACCTGCGTTTTCATACGCAGTTGCCAGTCCCCGCCGTCGTCTCCGAGGCGCAGGACCTGCTGCTGATGGAGTATATCGCTGGCGAAAGCCGGCTGGACGACAAGAGCCTGCGCCATCTGGGCATTTTGCTGGCGAGCTGCCACCGAATCGCCGCCTCAACATACGGGCTGGAGCGGGATACGTTGATCGGACCGTTGCATCAGCCCAATACGCCCAGCCAAACGTGGATCCCGTTTTTCCGCGAGCAACGTTTGCACTACATGATCGGTGTGGCGCGCGACTCGGGTCAGCTGCCGAGCGAACTGGAAACCCGGCTGCTGAATTTTTCCGATGCGCTAGACAGCTACCTCATCGAGCCCGCCCAGCCCGCGCTGATTCATGGTGACATGTGGCGGACGAATGTGCTCGTGCGTGATGGACGCGTCTGCGGCATCATCGACCCGGCTTTGTATTTTGCGCATCATGAGATGGAACTCGCCTACACGATGCTCTTTGAAGGCCTTGGCGAGGCATTCTTTGAGGCCTATCAAGAGCAGAACGCTATCGACGCCGACTTCTACAATGTGCGCCGACATATCTACAATCTGTATCCGCTGCTGGTGCATGTGACCATTTTCGGCGCGAAGTACCTGCTGCCCCTGCACGAGTCGCTGGCACGCTTTGGATATTAGAGAGCCACAGTGGGTGATAGTCGTTTGTATTTTCTTACTTTTCACTTGCAGCCTAGCCAAAGCGCGAGGCTTCGACTAGAGTCGCGCCGATCGACGGCGAAGTGGCAGCAACCTATGCCAGCGCAATTCTGCAAAAAGGCCAAGAAGCCCTTCACCCACTAAATTTGGGCGATCTTGCGCTGCCGAAGAAACAGTACCGCATACCCGCCCAGTTGGCGGGTTTTTTGTTGTAGCGCACAGACCACAGGAGAAAAATCATGGACGCGACGCCGCTCTGCCCCGAATGTGATGCCGAAGTCGAGATCCCGGCTGACGCAATGGAAAACGAGCTCCTCGCCTGCGCAGAATGTGGCAGCGAGCTGGAAATCATGAGCTTGCAACCGCTCGCGCTGGAGCTCGCGCCTGAAGTCGAAGAAGACTGGGGCGAGTAGCTGTCATGCGCGTCGCCTTGCTCGTAACGCACATTCGCGCCGAAGAAAAGCTGCTGCTGGCGGCATTCAACAAGCGCGGCATCAGCCCGGATATCCTTCTCGACCGCGAGCTGAACTTTGAGCTTTCGCGGGGTGGCGAGCAGCTTGCGCCATCGGGAATCGCCTGGCGGGACTATGATCTCGTCTTTGAGCGCTGTGTGAGCACCTCGCGCGGGATGTATGCGCTGGCCATTCTCAATTGTTGGGGCCTGCGCACTTTCAACACATACAAAACTGCGGCTGTGTGCGGAGACAAGCTGCGCACCAGCATCGCACTGACCCGGCACGGCATCCCCCAGCCGCATACGCGCGTGGCATTCACGCCGCAAAGCGCCATGCAAGCGATCGAAGATGTCGCTTACCCGGCTGTGCTGAAACCCGTGCTGGGCAGCTGGGGACGACTGCTGGCGCGCGTGCACAATCGTGACAGCGCCGAAGCCATCCTGGAGCATCGCCAGACCTTGGGCGACTACAATCACCATATCTATTATGTGCAGGAATATGTCGACAAGCCGGGCCGGGACATACGCGCCTTTGTAATCGGCTCGCGCACTGTCGCCGCCATCTACCGCGCTTCCAATCACTGGATCACCAATACGGCGCGCGGTGGACAAGCGACCAATTGCCCGATCACGCCCGAGTTGGATGCGATCTGCGTCAAGGCGGCGCAAGCAGTCGGCGGGGGCATCTTGGCTATCGACCTGCTGGAAGACGCGCGTGGAGACTTTGTCGTAAACGAGATCAACCACACCATGGAATTCCGCAACAGCAGCAAGCCAACGGGCGTCGATATCGCGCAAGAAGTCATCGACTTCGTCATTGGCCAGATCGGCGTGCTGGCATGATGCGCGTCGGCATCCTGGGCGGCAGCGGCTATACTGGCGGCGAGTTGCTGCGTCTGCTGCACTTCCACCCACAGGTCGAGGTCACGCAGATCACCAGCCGCGAACAAGCGGGGCGCTATGTGCATAGCGTTCACCCCAACCTGCGCGATGTCTGCCGGCTGAAGTTCGTGCATCCCGATGCGCTGGAAGCATCCGATTTGCTCTTCCTGGCGCTGCCACATGGCAGATCGGCACGGGGTATCGAAACGTATGCCGCGCTTGCAAAAAAGATAATCGACTTGTCAGCCGATTTCCGCCTGGACAGCGCAGAAGCGTATAGGCGCTGGTATGGAGAAGCGCATGCCGCGCCAGACTGGCTTGGGCGCTTCGTCTATGGCTTGCCAGAGATCAACCGTGAGCGGCTGCGTGGCGCGGATTTTGTCAGCGGGGTCGGCTGCAATGCCACAGCTGTGAACCTGGCGCTGCTGCCGCTGGTGGAAAGCGGATTGCTGGAGCGCGCTGCCATCGAGATAAAAGTTGGTTCGTCCGAAGGCGGCAACAAACCCAACGCCGGTTCTCATCATCCCATTCGCAGCGGCGCAGTCCGCACGTATCGCGCCACCGGGCATCGGCACCAGGCCGAAGTCGAAATGGCGCTGGGGTCGGACCTGTCCATTCACTTCGCGGTGACAGCCATCGAAATGGTGCGCGGCGTGCATCTGCTGGCGCATTGTCAGCTTGCAAAACCAATGACCGAACGCGATATCTGGCGGCTGTATCGCGGGCGCTATCGCTCAGAAGCATTTGTGCGCCTGGTCAGCGGCCGAGTCGGCATGCATCGCTTGCCCGAACCGCGCGTGGTGGCTGGCACGAATTATTGCGATATCGGCTTTGAGCTGGACGCGGACGGGCGGCATCTGGTCGTCATTGCCGCGCTGGACAACCTAGGCAAGGGTGCAGCCGGCAGCGCTGTTCAGTGCCTGAACCTGATGCTGGACTTTGAAGAAAGTACCGGGCTGCATTTCCCCGGCATCTATCCATGAGGCGAATCAATGACTTCTAATGGTCTGCTGACAGTCAAAGTAGGCGGCGGCGCTGGCCTTGACCTGGAGGCGGTCTGCGATGATCTGGCGCTGCTGTCTGCCGAGCGTCCGCTGTTGATCGTGCATGGCGTCAGCCACACCATGAATCGACTCTGCGCCGAGCAGGGCATCGAAGTGCAGATGTTGACATCGCCGGGCGGCCACAGTTCTCGCTATACGCCACCCGCCCTGCGCGATGTGTATGTGCAGGCGGCAGAAACAGAAAATGCGCAGTTGGTTGATGGGCTGCGCTCGCGGGGACTGACTGCGACTGGCTTCGTCGGTAAAAAGGTGGCGATACGCGCGGAACGCAAACAAGCCATCCGCGCGGTGATGAATGGACGCATGCGCATGGTTCGTGATGATCACAGCGGCAGAATCCGCGGCGTGGACACACAACCGTTGCTGGACGCGCTGCTGACAGGCATTGTGCCCGTGCTGCCACCGATGGCAGAAAGCGCCGATGGCTTGCTGAATGTCGATGGCGACCGGGCTGGCGCGGCTGTGGCTGGCGCGCTGCAGGCGCAGACTTACCTCATCTTGAGCAATGTGCGCGGGCTATATCGCAACTTCCCGGATGAATCGTCCTTTGTCGCCCTGGTGACTGAGCCGCAGCTGGACGAGGCATTGAACTGGGCACAGGGGCGGATGAAGCGCAAGGTGCTGGCTGCGCAGGAAGCCCTGGATGCCGGCGTGCCAACGGTCATCATCGGCGATGGACGGGCGACGAATCCACTTGCGCAGGCATTGGCGGGCGAAGGAACGAGGTTTAGAAAATGATGGACACTGCCATGATCTTTGAACTGGAAAATCGCCATGGCTCTGGCGCTTATGGCAAGCGACCGACGGCGCTGATCAAGGGACAAGGCGTTTTTCTTTGGGATGCAGACGGCAATCGCTATCTTGATGCGGCCAGCGGACAAGGCGTGGCTGCGCTGGGGCATTGCCATCCGGCTGTGGTCGGGGCCATCCATGCGCAAGCCAGCCAGCTCATCACCGCGCAGGAGTCCTTTTACAATGACCGCCGAGCCGAGCTCTATCCCCTGCTGGCCAGCCTGACTCCGGGCGATCTCAACCAATTCTTTCTCTGCAACAGCGGCGCAGAAGCTATCGAGGGCGCGCTGAAAGTGGCCATGCTGCTGACGGGCCGCGCTGGCATCGTAGCGGCGAAACGGTCGTTTCATGGGCGGACGACCGGCGCTTTATCAATGACCTGGACGCAGAAATACCGCAAGCCATTCATGGGCTGGCTGCCGGCTGTTGCCCATGTACCATTCAACGACATTGAAGAAACCTGCGAAGCTATCACGGACGAGACAGCTGCTGTCGTAGTCGAGCCGGTACAGGGCGAAGGCGGCGTGCATCCAGCTAGTCCGGCATATTTGCAAGCCCTGCGTCAACGTTGCGATGAAACCGGGGCTATGTTGATCGTGGACGAGATTCAGACCGGCTTTGGACGCACGGGGAGCATGTTCGGCTTTGAACAGGCGCGCATCTTGCCCGATATCATGACGCTGGGCAAGGCGATCGCGGGCGGACTGCCCATGGGCGCTGTCTGCTGGCGGTCTGGGCACGGACAGATTCCCCGCGCCAGCCATGGCAGCACTTTCGGTGGCAATCCACTGGCTTGCGCGGCAGCTATTGCGGCCCTGAGCACAATCCGCGATCTGCAACTGCCAGAGCATGCCTGCGAAGTGGGCGCGTGGATGATTGACGAGCTGCGAGCCTTGAAATTGCGCGGCGCAAGAGAAGTGCGCGGACGCGGCTTGATGATCGGCATAGAATTGCGCGGACGGGTTACGCCTGTGCTCAAGGCATTGCAAGAGCGTGGCGTCCTGGCGCTGCCGGCGGGATTAAGCACGTTGCGGCTGCTGCCACCGCTGATTATCACGCGCGACGAGTTGGCGATTGCTCGCGATGCCATCGCCGAAGTGCTGGGCTAATCAATGACTCCTGTATCCGATTGCCGCGCCGAGCAGCTGCTGCACGATCTGGTGGCCATTGCCAGCCCATCGCGACATGAATCCAAAGCAGCGACGCATCTGGTTGCCTGGATGCGCGCGCAAGGCTATGACGAAGCCTTCATTGATGACGCTGGCAACGCGGTCGGCATACGCGGAGCAGGCTCGCGGCAGATCGCGCTGTTGGGGCATATCGACACATTTGCGGGCTTCCCGCCCGTGCGCCAGGCTGGTCGGCGGCTTTATGGCCGGGGCGCTGTCGATGCCAAAGGACCGCTGTGCGCCTTCGCAGCCGCTGTTCAGCGCGCCAAGCTGCCCGACGACCTCCAGGTTGTAGTCATAGGCGCTGTCGAAGAAGAGGCTGCCACCAGTCGCGGCGCTCGCTATGCGGCGACGCAGTACCAGCCCGATTATTGCGTGATAGGCGAGCCGTCGGCCTGGGATCGCATCACCATGGGCTACAAGGGCCGCCTGCTGCTGGATTGGACTTGGCGTGGCGGCTTGTCGCACAGCGCCGGCCAAGAGCCCAGCCCGGCCGAACGCGCCGTTGTTTATTGGCAGCGTGTCAAAGAAGCCTGCGATGAAATCAATGCGGGCATCGGCTCGATCTTCGCGCGGCTCGATCCGTCTCTGCGCGATATCCATACCTGGCAAGAGGGCGTCGATGGCATCGCCGAAATGACAGTCGGCTTTCGTTTGCCACCGGGGGTGGATCCTCGGGAACTGACGGAGCGGTTCCCACCGGCTGACGGCGCGACAATCAGCGCGCGTGGCGGAGAGCTGGCCTGCCAGAGCGAGCGCAACAGCCCGCTCAGCCGTGAATTTCGCCGGGCGATTCGCTCCTGTGGCGGGGCGCCGCGTTTCGTATACAAGACGGGTACATCGGACATGAATGTGGTCGCGCCCTTATGGAATTGCCCGATCCTGGCGTATGGACCCGGCGACTCGACCCTCGATCATACGCCACAAGAACACATCGACCTGGAAGAATACCTGCGCGCGATTGCGGTTTTGACCACCGTCCTCCAAGCGCTATAGGCGAAATGGATAGCCATGTTCAATCGAAGCGTACCCCTGCAAGCCTTCAACTTCATCGACTCGACTTTGCGTGAAGGCGAGCAATTCCGCGGCACGCACTTCAGCATAGATGACAAGCGCGAAATCGCCACTTTGCTCGATGCCTTTGGCGTCGAGTATATGGAGTTGTCCACGCCTGTCGCCAGTCCACAGAGCGCCGATGCCATCCGGGCGCTGGCCGATATGCCGCGCAAGTTCAAGCTGCTGACGCATATCCGCGCCGATAGGGACGATGCGCGCCTGGCGGTCGATTGCGGCGTCGATGGTGCAGATGTCTATATTGGCACTTCTACCTATATGCGCGAGTACAGCCACGGCAAGAGCCTGGAGCAGGTCATTGATATCGGGCAAGAGATCGTCGCCTGGTTGAAAGCGCAAGGCATTGAAACGCGCTTCAGCACCGAAGACACTTTTCGCAGCAACTTCGCCGATGTGATGACTGTCTATCGCGCCATGGATCTGGCTGGAGTCGATCGCGTTGGCGTGGCGGACACAGTAGGAATCGCCGACCCGCTGCGCACCTACAACCTGATCAGCAACCTGCGCGAAGTGGTCGACTGCGACATCGAATTCCACGGACATAACGATAGCGGCTGCGCGGTTGCCAACGCTTTCTGCGCGCTGCAAGCCGGCGCAACGCATGTCGACACGACCGTGCTGGGCATTGGCGAACGCAATGGCATCACCCCCATGGGCGCATTGATCGGGCGCTTGTACAGCTATGAACGGGCGCTGGTGGACAAATACGACCTGCCGCTGCTGGCGCAAATTGAGCGCGTCGTGGCTGGCAAGCTGGGCATCGAAGTGCCTTTCAACACGCCGATTACGGGCGCAGTCGCCTTTCATCACAAAGCGGGCGTGCACACCAAAGCCGTCTTGCGCAACCCGACCACCTATGAAGCGATAAATCCCGAAGATTTTGGCGTGACGCGATACATTGATGTGGCGCATCGGCTGGTGGGTCGCAACGCCATCCGCGACCGCGCCGACAGCCTGGGCATCGACTTGGCGGACGAAGCGATTCGCCAGGTCACCCTGCAGGTCAAATCGCTGGCGGACGAAAGACAGATCTCGCTGGACGATGTCGACCGTATGCTGGGCGAGGCGCTGCCGGTCGTCGATTAGTCGGCGATGGCCGCTTTGGCATGCGCAGTGCGGATTGCGCCGGGTGGCTCGCGCATGGGCACGACAAAGACCAGCAGCGACAATAGACCCGCACAGGCAAAAATAGCGAATACCAGTTCAAAGTTGACCGCATCGACCAGCCAGCCGCCGATGATGGGCGCGAAGATGGTTACTGGCGCGATCATGGTGTTCGCCATGCCGATGTAGAAGGGCCGCTCTGCCACCGAGCTGAATTGCACCGTGATCGTCATCATGGTCGACCATTGTGTGGCACTGACAGCGCCCGTGAACGCAAACACCACCGTCAGCCATCCGACATCTGGCGCAAGCAGGACGATCGCAATGGCTGACACCGTCAACAGATTCCCACCGATCAAGACGCGCCGATGCCCCCAGCGGTCGCCGATCCAGCCGACCACTGTACTGGTCAACATATTGGACACCAGCATCACACTGGTCAGCGCGCCAGCCAGTTCGGGCGACATATCGAAGCGGCGGATGCCAAATATCGTATAAAAGGAAACGGCGGTCAAGCTCAGCGAAGTCAAAGCGCGGGCGATGAGAAACCAGCGGAAATTTTCATTCTCGCTCAGGATCTCGCGCAGACGACCGCCAAACTCCCGCCAGTTTGCGCGTTCGACCACATCTTTGCTTTCGCTGGCTGGCTCATACGTCATGGCCAGGAAAGCGAAAGAAAGCAGCAAACTGATGCCAGTGATGAAGAAGAGCAGCGAAAAACTCTGCGGGAAAGCGATGCGCTCCAGGATGAAGCCCGCGATCAATGCGCCGCCCGCTCCAAACAAGTTGACGCAAGCCGACTGAATGCCGAAGAAAGTGCCCAGACGGTGCGGCGGCATGATCTTGCTCATCAAACTCTGCCAGGCTGTACCCGTGAAGCCGCCACCCAGCGACTGAATGCTCAGCAGCAGCAAAGTCAGCGCCAGCGCCGCGTCTGTGCCGAGGGTTGGGATGGCAAATGCCACCAGCGCCAATCCAAAATAGGGCACGCGCTCGATCAAGGTCATGACCAGCGTCATGGGTTTGTAACGGCGCAAGCCCGCAACATAGTTCGAAACGAAAAGCTGCGGCACTTGCCAGCCCATATAGAAGAGCGTAGCCACGAAACCAATCAGCGCGGTCGATTCGGTGAGGTAGGACAAGAAGAGCGGCACTATGGTAACATAGGATGCCAAGCCCATAATGCCGAAGCCAAACAGGCTGCCATCGGCGATATTCACAGCGGTGTTGTGGCGCAGTTTTTCGCGCAGATCGGGTGCTAGCATGAGGGAATTAGAAGCCTGTTCAGCAGCCAATAGCGAGTCATGGTATCAGAGTTTGTCGGCGGCGGATACGCGAAACTTGGGCCGCCCTGCCAGCAGATCGCGTCGCATACTATGCCAACGTTGACCGAAAAAATCCTGGCGCGCGCCGCGGGCAGAAAGCATGTTGTGCCTGGAGAAATCGTGGTCATCGAGCCGGATGTGACGCTCAGCCACGACAACAGCGCCGCCATCGCCCAGATCTTCGCCCAGTTGCCCCACAAGCGCGTCAAGTTTCCCGAGCGGCTGGCGATCACGTTGGATCATGCTGTGCCGCCGCCAAGCCCCAAACACGCGCGAAATCACGCAGAAATCCGCGAATTTGCGCGGGCGCAAGGCATACAGCAATTCTACGAGGTCGGGCGCGGCATCTGTCACCAGGTGTTATGCGAAGAAGGTGTCGTGGGCCCGGGCATGACGCTGCTGGGCGCGGATAGCCACAGTCCACATTTCGGCTGGCTGGGCGCATTCAGCGCGGGCATCGGGCGCAGTGAAGTGGCGGCGCTTTGGGCGACCGGGCAATTGTGGCTGCGCGTGCCAGAGACCCTGCGCATAAACCTGACAGGATCGCTGCGGCGCGGCGTAACCAGCAAAGACTTGACGTTGGCTTTGATCGGCGGGCTGGGAGCGGATGGCGCGGCGTATATGGCGGTTGAATTTGCCGGCGAGGGACTCGCCAAAATGACGCCGGATTCGCGGGCGGCGCTGACCAACATGATGGCCGAGATGGGCGCGAAGAGCGCCTGCATGCCACCTGACGACACTACATGGCGCTGGCTGCGAGACACCTTGGCGCGGACACGACCACAAGACTACGAGCAACGTCTGGACTATTTTGAAGCCAATGCGCTCTATCCGGTTGCCGATGCACAAGTGGCTGGCGAGCAGACGGTCGACCTGTGCCAAGTCGAGCCTATGGTGGCTTGCCCGCATGCCGTAGACAACAGTTTTCCCCTTTCAGAAGTCGCCGGGCGGCGAGTCGATATCGGCTTCATTGGCACTTGCACCAACGGACGGCTCGAAGACATCGCGGCCGCGGCAGACCTTGTGAGCGGCAGACAACTGCGCAGGCGCTTGCTGGTGATCCCAGCGTCATCGCTGGTGCTGCGGGATGCGGCAGAGGCCGGTCATATCACGGCGCTGCTGGACGCGGGCGCGGTCATCGGCACGCCGGGCTGCGGACCCTGCATGGGCAATCACATGGGCGTGCTTGCGCCGGGCGAAGTCTGCATCAGCAGCGCCAACCGCAATTTTCGCGGGCGCATGGGCGAACCCGCTGCCGAGATTTACCTGGCGAACCCGGCTGTGGTGGCGGCCAGCTGCATTGCGGGCAAGCTGACACATCCCGCCGACCTGTGAGCGAGGCGCAATGACCAAGACCACCCACCGCGTCTGGAAATATGGTGACAACATCAATACCGATGTCATCTTCCCGGGCAAGTACACTTATACCATTAGTCACGACCCGGTCCAGTTGGCGCGTCATGCCCTCGAAGACCTTGACCCCGCATTCGCGGCTCGGGCGCAGGAGGGCGATGTCATCGTGGCTGGGCGCAACTTCGGCAATGGCAGCAGCCGCGAACAAGCCGTCACCTGCCTCGTTCATGCCGGGCTGCGCGCGGTGATCGCGGGGAGCTTCGCCCGCATCTATTATCGCAACGCCATAAACAACGGGCTGCTGGCGATCGAGTGCCCGTCAATTGTGGATTGCGTAGAGACTGGCGATATACTGGAGATCGACATGGCAGCGCATGAGCTTCGGGCTGGCGGGCGGTCATTCTCGTTCGCGCCCATGCCCGAAGAAGTGCGAGCGATCTTGGACGCGGGCGGGATCATCGCCTACTTATCGGCGCAGGATTAGCCGGGAGAGTTTATATTCCTGGATATGGCTTTTGTTTCATGGTTCACACGGGGTCAGTTCACCACAAAGGGAAAACCTAGTGCAGTTGTTCTCGCAGCAGGTTGGCTGGCGCGATAATGCGACAAATGTGCTATCCTTTCCGGAGTACATGGGCTGCGAAACTGCCGCGTTTGGCTGACATTTTTTTGAGGGCGGCTTATGCTCGCGATCGTCAATACATGTGAAGTCATCGGCCTGGACGGGCGCCTGGTCGAGGTGCAGACCGATTTCAATCCGCGCGCCCACTTGCCCAGCTTCAAACTGGTGGGGCTGCCAGGCGCATCGGTCCGCGAAAGCTCCGAGCGCGCCCGTTCCGCGATCCGCAATAGTGGTTTGCGTTTCCCCAACAAAGCCTATGTCGTCAATTTGTCGCCGGCCGATATTCCCAAGCACGGTCCCTCGTATGATTTGGCGATCGCAATCGGCGTGCTGGCAGCCACCGACCAGATCCCCCTGCATGCGCTGGACGAGTCCATGTTCATCGGCGAGCTGTCGCTGGACGGGGGAATCCGCCATGTCAAAGGCGTGCTGCCCATGGTCTACACCGCCAGGCAGCGCGAATTGTCGACCGTCTTTGTGCCGCAGGAAGATGCTGCCGAAGCCGCCTTGGTGCAAGGCATCGACATCATCCCTGTGCGCTCAATTGGGCAGCTGGTCGAGCATCTCTATCAGCTGAACCCGATCGCGCCTTATGAATCCAGGCTGGCGGCGCAGCAGCGGTCGAACGTCATGGCGGATGGCGTGGTCGACTTCTGCGATGTGCGCGGGCAAGAACATGTCAAACGAGCGCTGGAAGTGGCGGCGGCGGGCAATCACAACATTCTGATGTCGGGACCGCCGGGCGCGGGCAAGAGCTTGCTGGCCGGGGCGCTGGCCGGGATATTGCCGGCGCTTTCGCTTGAAGAGGCGCTGGATGTAACGCGGATTTATTCGATTGTCGATATGCTTTCGCAAGATGCGCCGCTCATCCGCCAGCGACCCTTCCGCGCGCCCCACTTTACCATCTCGCAGAATGGGCTGGTCGGCGGCGGGTCTGTGCCCAAGCCGGGCGAGATCAGCCTGGCGCATCGCGGCGTGCTCTTTCTGGATGAAATCAACGAATTGCCCACGCGCGTGCTGGAAGTGATGCGCCAGCCAATCGAAGACAAGGTCGTAACGATCAGTCGCGCCAAAGGCAGCATTACCTTCCCCGCCAACTTCCAGCTGGTTGGCGCGCGCAACCCTTGCCCTTGCGGATTTTATGGTTCGCCACAACACAGCTGCACCTGCACGCCCAACCAGATCCAACGGTATCAGTCGCGCATATCGGGCCCCATCCTCGACCGCATTGATATCCATGTCGAAGTGCCGCGCGTCGACTATGACAAGCTGCTGGGCACAGAACAAGCGGAAAGCTCGGCGGACATCCGCAGCCGAGTCGAAAAAGCGCGCAGTTGGCAGACACAGCGCTTCGCAGGCGCATCCGGGCTGCATGCCAATTCGGATATGGGAGTCAGCGACATTGATGACTTCTGCCCGCTGGGGGCAGACGCGCAGCAAATCTTGTCTATGTCGGTGCGCAAGATGAATCTCAGCGCGCGCAGTTATCATCGCGTCATTAAGCTGAGCCGCACCATCGCCGATCTGGCCAACACGCCAGAAATAGAAGTGCCGCATATCCTGGAAGCGCTGAATTATCGCCCCAAGTTTGAAGATTCGTCTGCTGTCGTCGGGATGCGGCGCTAAGCCTTGTGGCTGCCCGCGGTTTGCCTGGCGCGCTGCAACCCGCTGCACTGGATTCGCGACCCAATTTGCACTATATTGATGAACATTGGCAGTCCCGCCAAGCGGCGTCGATGATCAGGCTGGAAATCGCTTTGTGACTGCTGTGGTCCGACAGCCGGGATGATTTTGGAGAGCAGAACATGAGCGATGCGCGCAAACCTGGCTCCAACATTTTGAGCCAGGATATTCACCTGCTGGGCAGCTGGCTCGGTGTCATCATCCAGGAACAATGTGGCATGGACGCCTATGATCTGGTCGAGGAGATCCGCGCCATGTCCAAGGCGCGCCGCAATGGCGATGCCGAAGCCGCTTTCCAACTGGCAGACCGCCTGGAAAATCTGCCGCTGGATTCCAAACATGTGCTCATCAAGGCATTTTCCAATTATTTTCAGCTCATCAACATCGCCGAAGACTTGCAGCGAATCCGCGTCATTCGCCAGCGCGAAGCCAAAGGCCGGCTGAAAGAGTCGATTGTCGAGGCGATCCGCGCCTTGAAGAAGAGTGGCAAGACAGCCGCCGACATGCGTGCCCTGCTGGAGCAAACGCGGCTGCGACTCGTGCTGACAGCCCACCCGTCCGAAGCAAAACGCCAGGAAACGCTGGTCAAGCTGCGGCATATCGCCAGCATGATGGAACGCCGCGACCGCCACAATCTGCTGCCCAGAGAACTGCACAAGCTGGAAAGCGCGCTGGCGGAAGAGGTCGAAGAGCTATGGCAGACACGCCAGGTGCGCGCCTCAAAGAAAGAAGTCGCAGACGAAGTCGACTTCGGCATTTATTTCATCCGCTCGGTCATTATTGATGTTGTCATCGACATTTATGAAGATTTGCAGATCGCGTTGGAACGCAGCTACCCAGAGGCAGACTGGACAGAGCTGCCGCCGGTGCTGCGTTATGCCTCGTGGATAGGTGGCGACCGCGATGGCAATCCCAATGTTACTACCGATGTCACACTGCAGACGCTGGCAACCCTGCGAGCCACAGCACGGCAGATCTACCTGGACGAAATTGAGCTGCTGGCACAGCACCTGACGCAAGATACCGAGCGATTCGGCGCGTCGGCAGAGATCCGCGCTGCAAGCGCCGAAGACGATGATGCGATGAGCAAGCGCTATCCGGCCGAGATCTACCGTCAAAAGCTGGCTAGCATCCAGCGCAAGCTCGCGGCTGACGATTACCGATCCAGCCGCGGCTTTCTGCGCGACCTGCTGCAAGTGCAAGACAGCCTGAAAGCGCACGGCGGATTGCGATCGGCTTTGGGCACAGTCCAGCGACTGGTACGCAAGCTGCGTCTGTTTGGATTGCACCTGGCGCCGCTGGAAGTGCGCGAAAATGCCGAATTGCACAGCGCCGCACTGGATGAGATCTTCGCCCGATACGACATTTGCGATAGGTACCTGGCGCTGCCCGAAGCGCAGAAGCAGGCACTGCTGGCAGCCGAGATCCGCAGCCGGCGGCCACTATTCCCGCAAGACATCGACAGCTTCAGCGATGGCACACAGAGCATCATCCGCACCTGGCGCATGATCGGCGCAGCGCACGCGCGATACGACGCCATCGTCATTGACACAGTCATCGCCAGCATGTCCCAGCAGCCCAGCGATGTTTTGGCCATGCTGGTTTTTGCCAGCGAAGTCGGCATAGACCGCGATATCACCATCGTGCCGCTCTTCGAGACAATAGACGACCTGTACCATGCGCCGCAGATCATGAAGCAGCTCTTTTCTATCGCCGAGTATCAGGCCTATCTGGCGGCGCGGGCGGGCAAACGCGGCTTGCGTCAGCAGATCATGATCGGCTATTCCGACAGCAGCAAAGACGGCGGCTATCTGGCGTCAAACTGGAACTTGTATCACGCGCAGCAGCTGCTCTCGGAAATCTGCGTCAAGCACGGCGTGTCGCTGGAGCTGTTTCATGGGCGCGGCGGCAGCATCGGTCGTGGCGGCGGACCCACCAACCGCGCTATCTTGTCGCAGCCTCCCGAGTCATTGCGCGGGGGCGTCAAAATCACCGAGCAGGGAGAAGTTATCGCCTATCGCTATAGCAACCGCGGCATCGGCCACCGACACTTGCAGCAGGTGCTCAACGCCGTGCTGATTGGCATGGGTTTGCAAGAGCAACATCATGTGCCGGCGCATTTCTTCGAAGCGATGGAGCAGTTGTCCGAGCTAAGCCGCGTTTGTTATCGCCAGTTCGTCTACGAAAGCGAGGGATTCATCGAATATTGGCAGCAAGCCACGCCCATCCGCGAGCTAAGCCGCATGCAGATCAGTTCGCGGCCTGCCAAACGCGCCGAACGGGCTGGTTTCTCCGCCATGCGCGCCATCCCCTGGATGTTCAGCTGGATGCAAAGCCGCGCAATTGTGCCCAGCTGGTTCGGATTGGGCACAGCCTTCGAGACCTTTGCCGAGACCGACCGCGATGGACTTCGTTTGCTGCAAGAGATGTATCGCAGTTGGTCATTCTTCAAGGCGGTCATTGACAACGCTCAGCTTGATGTCGCCAAAGCCGATATGGGCATTGCCGCGCTCTATGCCTCGCTGGTCGAACCTGTCGAACTGCGCGAGAAATTCTTCGGCTGGATCAAAGCCGAGCACGCCCGCAGCAGCAACATGATTATGCGCGTGACGCAGCAAGACGATCTGCTGGCGAATATGCCAGCCATCCAGACATCTATCCAGCGGCGCAACCCCTATGTCGATCCGCTCAATTTCATGCAGGTGGCTCTCTTGCGCGAGCTGCGGGGGCTGGATGAAGACGATGCGCAGTGGCGGCCGGTGCTGGATGCCACGCTGGCGACCATCAATGGCATCGCGGCGGGCATGAAGACGACGGGTTAGACACATTCAGCGCCTAGAGTCCAGCTACGCTCGGTTGGCGCAGGAATTCGGATCGTGTGGCCTGCGTAAGAATTTGCTGCTCGGCGGGCAGCAGGCTCCAAAATAGCGCGGGATCGGCAATGCGACCATCGGCAGCCTGGCTGTATTGCCCGAGCAGCTGCATGAATGCCGCATCGCCGATATCATCGCGCAAGTTGTGCAGCATTTGCACGCCTCGCAGGTAGATGGCGTTGATGTATGCGCGCGCGGTTGTGAAATCATAGACGGCGCTGTCGACCCTGCCCTGTGGGAAAAAGCCAGCCACGCGGAAGCTCCACCACCAATTCCTTTCTGCTGGATAAAATGCCTCGATGTACAGGTATTCGCTGTACGTGGCGAGCGCTTCGTCCAGCCAGGGGTTTAGCGCCGAATCGCTGCCGACGCGAGCATACCACCACTGATGCGCGATCTCGTGCACAGCGATTAACGTCAGGTAATTCTTGGGACTGCCATCAAAACCATAAAACCAGGCGCTGCCGACATAAACCAGACCCGTGAATTCCATGCCATCGGGGAAGTCGCCTTGCACGATCACGAAGCGCTTGTAGGGATACGCGCCGAAGTAACGGGCAAACAGATCGAGCGCCTTGCCAGACTCAACCAACAGATGCGAAACGCTGTCCAGACTCGAATCGCCCGCATTGACCTGGGCATCGGCAAAATTATACATAGCCACCGTCAGTCCTGGCGCGACTTCCCGCTCGGAGAGGATGAACTCTTCGCTGAGGCTGATGGCGAAATCGCGCGATGCCGACAGCTCGACCAGCCACTGCCTCGTCCCCAGGCGTGTTACAGCGCCGGGCGCAGCCAACTGCAGCTTGTCGGATGCGTTTTCCGCCGTGACCTGCACCCGCCAGTCGCTCCGCTCATAGACGATTTGCTCGCCGATGCCGCTGGGCTGATGAATCCGCCATTCGCCATTCAGCCGTGCAGCAACGGTCGGCAAGAAGTGGCTCAAATTGAGCTGACGCGGGCTGTGGCCAAAGAAGCCGCGGTAGGAGCGCAGACCTTCGCGTATGGCGCTCGGACGCAGCTGAAAGGTCAGCGCGGCTTCCAGCCAACAGCCAGGCTGCAGCGGCGCGACCAGCAGAATCTCGAGGCGGTTGAGGTCCAGCTGATAATCGACGCTTTCGCCATTGACGCGCAGATCCAACAGCGAGAAGGTGTCTGTCCATTGATTGGCTTGCACATCCAAGACCAGCTTGTCCAGTGGCTCTGCTTCCAGGTTGTGGAAGACGATGCGTTGGGAGACATCGGCGCTGCGCGCGCCATAATCAACGCGCACATCGGCTTCAACCTGGCGGGCCAGCTCGGGAGCGGACTGGGGACAGCGATTTGCTTTGCGATCGAGCGTGGGCTGGGCGGTCTGTGAATTGCTGTGCACGGCCAGTGGCGTAGCTTTCTGCTGCAACGTTTCCAGACGCAAGTTGATTTTGCCGACGACCGTGGCGTCTTTGGCAGACGCGGCTCGGCTCAAGTTGCAACCGACCAAAAGAAAGCCACAAAGCAGCAAAAGCAGGTATGCGCGAAACATAGGCGGCATCATACTCCCCGCGAGCCATGCCGACAATGCAGGGTTCATCTTTGCCGCGTATGCGCCGGGCGGGGCCTGTGTTATGCTAGTCGCGATCAAGGACCAGTCAATTACTGTATCCGGCATGAGCCAAACAGCCCAGCGCGCATCATCCAGCAAACTCGCCGCCATCGTACGCTTGTCGCGATGGCGAGAGCATGTGCCCTTCACCATACCCTTGACACTGGTCGGCGGTCTGCTGGCAATGGAACCGATTGGCGCTCCGGTCGACTGGCGGCTCTTTGTGGTGCTGGCTGCCAATGTGCTGGCGATGTGCTTCGCGTTCATGCTCAACGATGTCGAAGATGCGCCGGACGATGCGCTGGACACTGCCAAGCGCGCCCACAATGCCATCAGCGGCGGACTGCTCAGCCGGCGGGAAGGGCTTCGCATCTGCGCGGCGACATGTGCGCTGTCTCTGCTGCTCTTTGCGTTGGCAGGCGGCTGGGCGCTGGCTCTGGGTGGCATTACGTTGGCGCTGTGCTATCTGTATTCGGCGCACCCTTTTCGCTTCAAAGCGCGTCCGCTGACCGACTTTCTTTCGCATGCCCTGATGTTGAGCGGCTTGCTGGTGGCGGCTGGATACGCCACATACAGCAGCGATCCCGGCGGCGTGTGGCTGGTGGTAGCGGCGGCCATCTTGTTTTCTGCCTATGGACAATTCTATAACCAGGTCGAAGATTATGATGTCGACAAGTCGGCTGGCTTGCGGAATACAGTCGTCCTGCTAGGGAAAAACACGACCGCCTGGCTCGGCCATCTGTCTTTTGCCGGCGCGCTGGTCTGCATCGTCATCACCATTTCGCAAGGATTGTTTCCAGGCTGGCTGGGCGTCATCATCTGCGTCGGCGCCTTGGCATGCGTCGTCTTCCCCTGGGAGTTGGACATGCGCGGCAACCGAGCGAGATTCGGCGCCAATGTGCAGAGGCCCGGCTTGCTGGTCGCCAACCTGGCAGCGTTGATGTGGCTGGCAAGCAATTTGGGTCTGCTGACCATCGCCTGAACCCATTTCTTTTTCCGGGCGCGGGGATTCGCCATCACCGGTTGAACTGCCTGGTGGGCAACAACCATTTCGCCACTACATCACCCTCTGTATTCTCTGTGCTCAAGTATCGATCACCTAGCTTGTTCTACTTCGTTGTGCGCGCTTTTTTCTGGCAATTTCTGCAAGACCGACTCGGAATTGCATGTGCTAGTATACGAGCAGGCATAGTTGAGCAAGGTGACGCATGGCAGATTTTCACCAAATCCTATTCAACATGCACATTTTATACTCGCTGGCGCTGGGCATCTGGGCGGCGTTCGCGGCAGTTTCCGCGCGCGGCAAGCAATCGCTCAGCGGGAATTATTGGGGAGCAGTAGTCGTCTATGCGCTGCTGGCGGGCACCACGCTGCTGGTCGGGATTGCGCTGCTTTTGACAGGCTTTGAGCTGATTGCCGGACGCACTGTCGTCTATGTGCTGTACATGCTGTGGCTGGCCATCATCATGCCGGGCTTGTTCAGCCTGATGAGTGGGCGCGATGATCGGCAGGCGGCTTTTGCCTATGCCCTGCTGGCATTCTTCAACTTCAGCACCTCGGTCAGCATGATTCAGCGCGACCTCATCGGTCCCTGGGTCGCCGTCTCCTAGTTACAAGCTGGCTTACCATGACGCCGCTAGACAACACAAGCAGCCAGCCAGGCATCTTCGACCGCAGCGCGCTAGTTCGCGGACTGGGTGAGGCTGCGGCGCGTCTGGCGGATATTGTGGCAATGCAGGCACAAGACCAGCAGCGCAGCCTCTACCTGGTTGGCGGGGTCCTACGCGATCTGCTCTTGGGGCAGCGAAGCGCCGACCTGGATTTTGTGATCGAAAGCGATGCGTCTACATTCGCTCGCGGCTTGCAGAAGCGATATGGCGGACAGGTGCACGCGCACCAACCTTTTGGCACAGCGAAATGGTCCTTGTCTGCCGATTCTGCCGACAGGCTCGGGCTGCCACTGGCCGACCTGCCGCAGCATATCGACTTTGCGCGGGCGCGCAGCGAGACCTATGCAGAGCCGGCCGCTCTGCCCGATACAAAACCTGGCAGCATCGTGGACGACATGCAGCGGCGTGACTTTTCGGTCAATGCGCTAGCGCTGCGCCTAAGTCCAAATGCGCCCTATGGGCAACTGCTGGATGCCTGCGGCGGATTGCAAGACCTGCGCAATCAGCAAATTCGTGTTTTGCATGATCGCAGCTTCATTGACGATCCCACCCGGATACTGCGCGCGCTGCGATTTACGACTCGACTGAATTTCAAAATCAATGCGCAGACGGCGGTCTGGCTGCGGGATGCGCTGCCGATGCTGGGGCGGGTTTCTGGCGCGCGCCTGCGCAAGGAAATTGATCGGATCATGGTGGAGAAGCCGGCCAGCGAGATCCTGCTGCGTTTGAATGACCTGGGCGCCTTGAAAGAGATTCAGCCCGGATTTCGCCCCTCAAAGCGCCTCGCAGACGACCTCAAGCGAGCGAAAGAGCAAGAGCCACCCTGGCAATCGGCAGACATTGATGCGCCTGCATTGCGCTGGTGTCTGCTGCTGGGGGCCCACGAGGACACTGTCGCGCGCTGCATCGCCAAGCGCCTGGACCTGAACCGTCGGCAGATCAATAGCGTGAGCGCCACCTGTCGCATTCTTGCGATTGCTGAAGATCTCGCCGACCCTTTGCGCCGCCCCAGCGAGATCGCGCCGCGCTTGGAGAAGCTGCCGCCCACCGCCCTGCACGCCGCCTGGCTGCTGCTGCACGACTCGTCAAGCGCTCAAGAACGCTTGCGCCTAACCATGCAGCGCTGGCGGACGATCCGCCCTTGCACAACAGGGCATGACCTGCGCGCGCGGGGATTGCCGCCCGGACCGCACTACAAGCGGATTCTGGAGCAGCTGCGCAGCGCATGGATCGATGGCGATGTGCAATCATGCGAAGCGGAACGGGCTCTGCTGCAGCGCCTGCTGGAAAGCGGCGAATACGCGCAGGGCGATCAGCCAAGTGCAAGGCTCCTGTAAGGATTTACTGGCAGACTGCCGATAGAAGCAAGACGCAAGCAGATATCGGAGACGATTGGAAATGGATAATGTGACGATTGGCTTGGCGCTGGTGGCGGGCTTGCTTTCGTTCATCTCGCCCTGTGTGCTTCCTTTGGTGCCAGCCTACATCGGATATATGGGCGGACGTCTGACTCACCAGGTCAGCCGTCAAAACGCAGCGGGGGCGCCCACCACAATCAGTTTGGGAATGCGCTTGCAGATGCTGATGCATGGCGGCGCATTCGTTTCGGGCTTTTCCTTGATCTTCGTGCTAATCGGCTTGCTGACGACGGCGCTCTCCAGTGTAGCGGGCCAATATGTCGGCGCATTCACGGAAGCGCTGGGGCGAGTGGGCGGCATCGTAATCATCTTTTTTGGCTTGCAATTCATGGGCTTGATGCCTCGTTTGTTCAACTGGCTGCGGGGCAAGAGCCGCGCACCGCTTCTGGACAGCCGCATTTTTAGCCTGGCGACCGCGATCGCTGCCAGTTCGTTGATTTATTGGGCGCTGCTGGAAGAGGCGGTCTTGGCTCTGCCAGTTATCGCTGCGCTGCTGCTGGGCATGTTTGCTAGTGGGGCATTTTCGCAGCCGGCGCGCTTTTGGATGGCGCTGCTGGATCGGCTGCAAGGCGCGCTTTACTCCGATACCCGCGCCGATATCGGTGGCGGACGCGAAGGCTTGCTTGGCTCGGCATTTATGGGCATGGTCTTTTCGGCCGGCTGGACGCCTTGCATCGGGCCGCTGCTGGGCACGATTCTGACTGTCGCGGCGACAGCTGGCGCGACCAGCGGCGATATCGCCCAGGGCATGCTGCTGCTGGCGGCTTACAGCGTCGGCTTGGGCATACCTTTTTTGATCACCGCCATGCTGATGGACGGCGCGCGCGGAGTCTTGCGGCGTCTGCAGCGGCACATGCGCAAGATCGAGCTCTTCAGCGGTTGCCTGATGATCATCATCGGATTGCTGGTAGCCAGCGGGCGCTTGCAGAGCCTCAGCCAGACTTTTTCGCGCGGGGAATTCGCCGATTTCACCTTCCGCGTAGAAGAATGTGGATTGGGCGTCTTCGAGGGCGATCTGCACTTGAATCATCTTGGCGATTGTCTGGCAGGCGCGCTGCTGCCAGTGGCGATCAATCAAAGCGCCAGCCTGCATTTCTCTGCCGAAGCGCCAATGCGTCAGCTGCTGTTCCACGCCGAGGCGGGCGACCAGATTGATGTGGAAGCGCGGGGCCTGGCAGGCAGCGGGCTTGAACTGGATATCGTGCTTTACGCGCCTGACGACGCGATCGTGGCGCGCGCCAACTCAGCCGAAAGCCGCCAGGTCGACGACAAGCTGTATCCCATAACGGCTGCCGCAGTAGAGCGTGGCGGCTTGCACCTGTTGAACCTGAGCGCGGAAGACTTCACCGGCGACACGCGCATCCGCGTTAAAGTGCGCCATGCCCTGCCGCTCCAAGAAGAAACCAGCCAGCCTTCTCTGGCCAGCAATGTCATCAGCAGCCTGAGCGACTTGGTCAGCGAAATCGGCGAAGTAGGTCTGGAAGAAGGCAAACGCGCGCCCGCATTCAACATCACTACGCTGGACGGCGAGCGCCTGAGCCTGGCGGATCTGCGCGGTAAGGTGACGCTGCTGAACTTTTGGGGCACCTGGTGCGGCCCCTGCCGCCGCGAGATGCCCGAGTTTCAGCGCGTCTATGCTGAATGGTCGGCGCGCGGCTTTGAAATCCTGGCCATCGCCTTCAACGACACCGAAGCAGCCATGTCCGACTTCCGCGACGAATTCTCCTTGAGCTTCCCCCTGGCGCTGGATGATACGGGCGCGATCAACGATTCCTACGCCATACAGACGCGACCCAGCTCCTATCTGCTGAACAAAGACGGCATCATTGTGGCGCGGCATTTCGGTGTGCTATCGCAGGCACAGCTGGACGACATGCTGGCGGCTGCCTTTGCTGATGACTAACGGGGCTGCCAGGCGCATATGAGCCGCTCGCACAGACTCGCGCATTGGCTGGCGGCGCTGCTTTGCTTCAGTTTGGCGCTGGCAGTTATCAAAGGGGCGGGCTTGCCACTGCGCTCGGTATTCAGCGGCGACCTGCCCCAGGCTGTTGCGCCCGAGCCTGGCCACCCGGCCCCCATCTTTCAGTTGCCTACATGGTCAGGCGAGATGGTTTCGCTGATGCAAAGCGACTCCGCCTTTACGCTGCTGTACTTTTGGTCTACCGGCTGCGCGCCTTGCCGAAACGAAATGCCCGCGCTTGACGAGCTTCAGAAAAGCGAAACACTGCGCATCTTGGCTGTGAATATGGGTGAAAGCGCGAATACTGTGCGCGCCTGGGTCGACCAACTGGAGCTTACATTCACTGTACTGCTCGATCCTGTTTTAGCCGTTGCGCGCGCCTACCAGATCCGCGGGCTGCCCAGCGCCTTCTTGATAGATGCAGAGTACCGCATTGTTCGACTGTATTATGGTCCTGTAGGCATCGATCAGCTGCGGCGTGACCTGTCTGGTTATGCACAGAATGGCTAGGTCACTGCGCGGGATCAAGCGTCGTGTCAGGCAGATTCTGCTGTCGGCGGCGCGAAATTGGCTGCGCATGGCATTGACGATTTTGGCGCTCTATATCAGTTTGCCATGGCTGGCGCCGACACTGGCCAAGCTGGGCATGCACGCGACCGCCAACGCCATATACACCATGTACAGCCCTTTCTGCCACCAATTCGCGTTTCGATCGGTCTTTGTCTACGGCGAGCAGCCCTTCTATCCACGCGCCGCTGCTGGGGCCAGCTTCGCATCTTTTGAAGAATTTGCAGTGGAATCTGCTGCTTTCCAGGGGGAGTATCGCTATTGGGCGAGTCGCTTTGGCGCGGAGAGCCAGCATGCCAGCGCGGATGACCTGGAAATATTCAGCGCGACACAGCAGTTGGCGGCACGACATTTCATCGGCGATGAGACATTCGGTTACAAGACCAGCTTGTGCGCGCGCGATTTAGCGATCTATACGCTGCTCTTTGTCGGTGGGCTGGTGTATCGGCGTTATCGCTGGCGCATCCGCCCCTTGCCGCTTTGGCTCTTTGTGCTGGCGGGTCTGCTGCCCATCGCCCTGGATGGTGGCAGCCAATTGCTAAGCTATCCGCCTTTTGAGCTGTGGCCCCCGCGGGAGAGCGCGCCGCTCTTTCGCCTTGTCACTGGCGGCTTCTTCGGTTTGATGTGCGCCTGGCTGGGCTTCCCGCATATCGAGCGCTCCATGCACGATCTCATCAACCAGTTGGAGCCTGGTGCGGCCGCCGAAGAGCGCTTCTAGTCATCGTCGGGCCGGCTCAGGCGCGAAAGACGCTGGTTCATTATTGTCGCGTCTTTGCCGGGCGGCTTGGGCGAATTCGGGTCGGGCGCTTCATCTACGATGTGATAGCGAGTCGGGCGAGGCTTGGCTGCGTTTGCATTGGGCAGTCGACCATCCAGCGCGTCCAGCGTCTCGTTGAGCTTGTTGGCGGCATCGCGGGCAATTGCTTTAGCGGTCTGGCCTGCGCTTGCTACCGGTTCGTCGACCGGAATGCGCGTGCTGCGCCTTTCGTGTTCGTCCAAGGTCGCTTCCAGCGCGGCCAGCTCTTGCATGAGATGGCGTGTCACCAAGCGATGATCTCGCAACTCGGATTCGGCGATGGAAAGCTGCTGCTGCTTCAGGTTCAGCTGTGTTTGCAGTCGTCGCGAGCCAAATGTGTCGCTTGCGCCCAGCGCTGCATCGACCCGCTCGTCCAGGTCAAGCGCTTCACCCATCAGCTTGTCGATCTTGGCTTGCAATTCATCTTCGTATAGAACTGCTTCTTCTAGCCGCGCGCGCAGCCGCTCTGCCGAACGACGTGGATTGGCAGCCGTTTCCTCTGCGTTCAGACGAATGCGCGCCAATGGCGAGCCTGGATTGCGCCCCATCAACTCGTTGACCTGGGCATTCAGCAAGACCGAAAGTTTGTCAAAGAGACTGGACATGGCAGCGCCTTCCTGTGTGTCGAATCCATGTTCATTATAGCGCAGTCATGGCGAAGGCAGTTGCTCCAGCAGGTCCTTGGATCGTTTCACCAGCCGCGCGTCCGATGTACCTGCCCAGCTCCTCAACAGCGCGCGCATGTCAGCCAGGTCCAGGACCACAAGCGCCGATTCATGCTCCGAAAGCCAGCCTGCCAGCGCCACGCAAGCTTGAAAAGCCGCTTCGTTTTGGAGCTGCCTGCCAACTTCAACGATGCTTGCCACAGCCGATTCCAGCGCGAATGCTGCCTCGACCTCGCCCAGCGTCCAGATGGCAGTGGCGCGGCTTTCCGGGCGCTCCATGATCACCTGCGTCAGTTGCTCGACGACTTGGATTTTTTCGTCTGAAGAAAGGCGCAGTCGCAGCAAGTCGCGCGGCAGGTTGTCGTTCACAAAATCTGGCTGAACATGGTTGCCGGCATCGTTACGACTGCGGCGCAGCAACATCGCCAGTTGAAATAGCGCATGTTCGCGGCGGTCGAAGTCGTCGCTGTCTACCTTTGCATACAAGCTTCCCAGCGCGCGCAAGCGGTAGGCCCGTTTCATATTCGCTCTCTGCCTTGCTCTTTGGTTGTCCTATTGATCGCAAGCATACCAGCCTAGCATCGGAATAGCCCAACGGCGGCAATTTGGGTTATTATAGGGGCTTGTGAACAAGCCTATGGAAGCCGAAGGGAAACAATCAATGTCTGACCTTCTCGCGCTGTACCGCGTCCAGGAGTTGGAGCTGGATATCATCGCACGCACCGAGCGTATCAAATCGATCAATCTGGAGATGGCGGGTGATGCCGCATTGGAAGAGGCGCGCGCCAACTTCGAAGCGGCGCAGGCAGCCCATCAAGACGCAGCCAAACGCGCGACAGAACATGAACACGAAATCCGGGCGGTGGTCGAAAAGCGCGCCAACTCCGAAGCCACGCTCTACGGCGGCGAGGTGACGAATCCAAAAGAGCTGCAAGATCTGCAAATGGAAGTCGAGGCATTGAGCCGTCGCAAACTCACGTTGGACGACGAAATGCTGCATCTGATCTTGGAGAGGGATGACCTGGGTGAACAGTTGGAGACGGTGCAAGCGGGATTACATGAATTGTCTGAAGCGCGAGAAGAAGCCAACATCGAGCTGCAAGAGGAAAAAGACACGTTGTCCGCGGCCGTCAACGAGATGCTGGCAGAGCGCAAAAGTCAGGTCGCGGAGATCAGCCCCGATTTATTCCAGACTTACATTCGCATGCGCGCCCCCAAAGCCAATCGTCCGCTGGCGGCGCTGCAAGACAATGCCTGCACCAGCTGCGGGATCGAACAGAATGTCGTCGTCATCAACGCCATCAGCCGCAGCGACGACATCGTGCACTGCCAGAATTGCGGCAGGATTTTGCTGCGCCTGTAAGGGGACGGCGCTAGAGTACCAGCTGCATCAACACGCTGATGCCCAGGAAGACCACCAGTGGGCTGAGGTCGATGCCACCCAGAGGCGGCAGGGCATTGCGGATGGGCGCAAGCACCGGCTCGGTCGCTTGATACAAGAAGCGAGCGATCGGGTTGTTCGGGTCGAGATTGGGTAGCCAGCTCATCAAAACGCGCGCAAGCAGAATCAGCTGATAAGCCTGAAGCGCCCAAATCAATACAACAAATATCTCGCTCATGGGGGATTTTTCCTTTCGACTCTGTGCCTGCTTTACTTGCGTTCTCCAAAAATGGCGCGTCCGACGCGGATCATCGTTGCGCCTTCTTCTATGGCGATCGTGAAGTCGTCCGTCATGCCCATGCTCAACACGGGCAAGTTCGCATCCAGCGACTCGCGCAGCGCGCTCATGTCGGCAAAGACGCGGCGGATGATCCGTTCTTCTGCACCGAATGGCGCCATGGTCATCAGGCCACGGACATCCAGGCTGGGCAGCGCCATGATCGCCGACACTTCCTGCCACAATTGCTGTCGGACCGCCTCATCGTTATGCCAATTGTAACCCACCAATCCATATTTCGATGCTTCGCCAGATACATTGATTTCCAGCAACACAGGGAAATCGCGCCCGCGTGCTTGCGCCAGGCGTGACAGTCGCTGCGCCAGGCGCAGGCTGTCGACCGATTGCGCCAGGTCAAACAACGGCACAACTTGCTTGGCTTTGCGGCTCTGGATATGCCCGACCATGTGCCAGGTTACCGGCTGGGTGGCTGTCGCAGCGACCTGCGGAATCTTGACGGCTGCTTCTTCTACGCGGTTTTCGCCCAGCTGTTGCAGGCCCGCCGCCACAGCCGCCAGCATGGCATCGACAGTCTGCTGCTTGGTGACCGCGACCAATGTCACTTCGCTGGGATGGCGCCCCGAACGGGCACAGGCATTGGCGATGCGCTCTTGCACACGCTGGATGTTGTCGGCGATGCTCATAGCGATACCGCCACGCCAAAGCGACCGGTGCGCCCGGCTTCCGCCCGATGCGAATAGAATTCGCGCGTATTGTCATGCGTGCAGATGTCGACAACCTGCGCCTTGTTGACGCCGCGCCGCTGCAAATCCAGCAGATTGGCTCGCCACAGATCAAAGTGCGCCGCGCCAGTGACGGGATCTCGCCAGATGACTTGCGCCGACTCGCCAAAATACGCGTGCGCTTGTTGCGCGACTTCTTCGCCAACCTGGTAATTGCGCCGCGAGATGGCGGGCCCGATGAGGACTTCAATATCGGATGACTGGCAGTGATAGGTCTTTCGCAGCGCCTTGATCAAAGTGGCGGCCATGCCCTGGACGGTGCCGCGCCAGCCCGCGTGCGCCAGCCCGATTGCACGCTTAACCGGGTCGAACGCGATCAGCGGCACACAATCGGCATAGCGCATCACCAGGGGCGTATCGGGCAAGTCGGTTAGCAAGCAATCGGCTTTCGGCAGTTGCTGCCCGTTCTTCGGCTCGCCGACCACGATGACATCTGTGCTGTGCACCAGCCAGCAACTCGTTGCGCGCTGGGCATTGACGCCCAAGGCAGCATACAATCGCGCGTGATTTTCACGCACCGCCTGGCTATCATCGCCAATGGACGCGCCCAGGTTGAGCGACGACCAGATGCCATTGCTGACGCCGCCTTGCCGCGTGAAGATGCCATGACGCAATCCGGCCCAGGCGCTGCTGCGGTAGAAGGTGAGGCCATTGCGGCTTATGCGCTCGAATTCGCAATTCAAAAGGCTGCCCAGGCATTTTCTGATTCATCCTACCCCGATTCTACTGCATTTTGGGCCTGGCGACAGCCTGCCGCAACGGTTGATTGTGCTAGACTTCTGTTGTGATGGTTGCTGAGTTGCGTAGCGTGACTTTGAAGCAAAAAATGCCGAAGCGCTGGGCCTAATCGTGAATCAGGCTGCCAGAAATCCGAAGGCCTGGAAACAGCTGAAACCTGTCGCCGCGGCGGTGGCTGCCTGGGCAATTGACTTGGTATTCCCGCCAATTTGCGGCCACTGCCATCGCGTGGATACCAAATTTTGCGGTGAATGCCTGCGAAAATTGGAGCAATTGCCTCTGCAGGGGACAGCGCGCCGAGCCGACAACCTGGACACAGTTTTCGCGACTGGTCCGCATGTGGGTGTATTGCAATCGGCTGTGCAAGCCTTCAAGTATCAAGGCGCGACCGAGCTGGCGGATGTGTTGGCGCGGCGGCTGATTTGTGCGCTGGCACTGGTGAATCTGCAGGTTGATTTTATCCTGCCTGTTCCGCTGCATAATAACCGGCTAGCAGAAAGAGGGTATAATCAGGCAGAGATATTGTGCCAATTTGTGGCTGCCGAGTTGAACATGTGCTGCGAACCGGGTTTGCTGCGGCGCGTGCGCAACACCAAGCAGCAGGCGCATCTGAAGGCCGCAGAGCGCAAACTGAATGTGAAAGGCGCGTTTGAAGTGGTCAGCGATGTGCAAGGCAGAGTGCTTCTGCTGGTTGACGATGTGATCACAACGGGAGCGACTTTGAGCGACTGCGCACGCGCACTGCGAGACGAGGGCGCGGCAGCCGTATTTGGCATCGTGGTCAGCGAGCCACGGCGGTCTGATTAACATGCCAGGAGGTAATAATGGATATCAGCATTCATGGCGATGGCATCCGAATCTCGGACGCGCTGGACAGTTATACGCGCTCCAAAGTAGACAAGCTGGATCGCTACCTGCCCAATATCGCGCATGTGGGGGTGGAGCTTGCGATCATCCGCACGCATCGCGGGGCAGACCTGGCGATAGCGCAGATCACCGTGAAACACGCGCGAGGGGCGATTCTGCGCGCCGAAGAACGAATGAATATCGAAAACCGCGATACCATCCGTTGGGCCATTAACAAAGCTGTTGACAAGCTGCACCGGCAGATCGACCGTTTCAAGAGCAAGCGCAAAGCCAAGAATCAACGTGTGCGCGATCGGTACCGCGCCACCATGGCCGAGCTGAACATGGCGGAAGAAGTGCCATCATACGACATTCCTGATGCGACCGTTGCTGCCGCGCCCACCGATATCTTCCGCCGCAAACAGGTGGAAATGATGCCCATGAACGAAGAAGAAGCCATTGAACAGCTGGAATTGCTGGATCACAACTTCTATATGTTCATGAATGCCGAAAGCGACGAGATCAATGTGCTGTATCGGCGCGACAATGGCGGTTATGGCCTCCTTGTCCCACAGTAGGCAGACCTAGCGCCTTTGCCAGTACGCCGCCAGCAACTGGTATTTGCGGTATTCATAGCGCGCCATCAACAGCGACAGCCGCAGCCCGTGCCAACGGTCTCGGTAGCCGCGCAGCGTGACAAAGCGCCAATAGAATTGCCTCAACGGTTGCAAGACGAAGTTTTGCGGCTTGGCTCTGATGCCTTGCCGAAACAGGTTGCGGGCATCGGCCTGCGAATAGCGCTCTTGCTTGTCGATGAAGTGCGCCAGATCGCGGTAGTTGTAATGAATGATAGGGTTGCGCAGGGTGCCTTCCGCCCCATGCAGCGCCACGGTTTCGTGCACGGGGCGCCCCAAGTCATAGCGAGCATGTCCCACGCGCAGCAGCCGCGTCTGATAATCGGGATACCAGCCGGCCCCCTTGGTCAGCACGCCGAATATGTAATTGTGGCGCGGTATGCGCCAGCCCGCGTATTCTGGCAGACGCATCTTGTTGCGGATTTCGGCAGACAATGCCTCGCTGATGCGCTCGTCTGCATCGACGAAGAGCACCCAATCGGTCATGTCGCTGGCGGCATCGAGGGCGGCATTGCGTTGCTCGGCATAATTCTCGAATTCGTGCTGGAAGATATCTGCGCCGCAGGCCTGCGCGATCGCCACTGTGTCGTCGCTGCTGTAGGAATCGAAGACGATAACGCGGTCGGCAAAGCGCAAGGTCTTGATGCAATCGGCGATTTGCTCGGCTTCGTTGCGTGTCAAGACAATGGCTGTGAGGTGAATCATCGTTGCGCCATCTCGATTATCTCGCGGCAGGCATCGGCCAGTTCAGCATCGGCGTCGCCCAGAGCTCGCAGTTTTCGGCGCATGCCGCGCAAGATCAGCCAGCGTGCCAGCCGGCGCTTCCAGCCGGGCAGATGTTTATCCATCAATAATAGCCGACTTCGCCAAAGATGGACGAGGCTGCTGGGACGCGCTTGTGCAGTGCTCTGTCCGCCCAGATGGATTACATGCGCGCGCGGTTCGCAAGCGATGCGCCAACCCAGCTTGCGGATGCGCCAGGCCCAGTCGACCTCTTCGCAATAGATGAAGAAGTCTTCGTCGAAGATGCCCGATTGCAAGATGGCTGCGCGCTTGAGCATCATGGTCGCGCCCAGCGGAAAGTCGATTGCAAAAGCCGCCGCCGACTCATACAAGCTGCGCGGATATCGGCCATTGAAGCGGCCAGCCAGCAGACGACCCGGCACAGGAAACAGCTCGCAGTACACTTGCCGCAATCCAGGAAAGCGAAAGGCGCTGTGCTGGAAGCTGCCATCCGCATAGCTCAATCGTGCCCCCACCACGCCCAACTCTGGGCTGCTCATCAGTGTGTCGTACAGGCGCTGCGTGGAGCCCGGCTGCGCAAGGGTATCCGGATTCAATAGATAGACTGCCGCTGGCAAGTCGGTGCTCGGGCCGCCAGCAAGACCCAAACGATCCAATGCCAGGTTATTCGCCGCGCCAAAGCCTCGATTGCGCTCGCAGACCAGCAGATTGACCTGCGGGAAATGCCTGCGCACCAACTCCACAGTCGCATCGCGCGAAGCCGAATCGACCAGCCAGATTTCATGGCGCAGGCTAGTTTCAGCCAAGTCGGCTCTCAGGCTTTGCAGCGCCGGCAGGATGACATCGGCGTTGTTCCAAGTAACGATGACAACAGCGAGATCTAAAGATGAGTCCGCGCCGCGCATTAGCTGTCGATATCGCCCGCTGGATCGACAATCATGATAGAGCGCAGGCCGACATGGTTGTTGCGCAGGCTGATGGCGACATCTTCGTGAATCAACCCCGCCCAGCAATTTTGCGGGTTGCGCGCTGCGACCTGCGTCAACTGGATGCCCCCCCAGACGACGGCTCGTTCTCCGGCCGGCAAGTAGCGATAGGAATTGCCACTGGCTTCGTCAAACACGGTTGTCAGCGCAGCATCGGGGGCAATCGCCCAGCGCCAGGGGAAGCTGCTGGTCGAGGTTTCGCATTGTATGCCAACCCGCCAGGCTCCCGACTCGTCAAAGAAATCCAGGCTGCCTGCCAGCTGATCTTGCCGATAGACCGTGCCTGGTGGCGGACCGCTGGTGCGGATGGGCACATCGCCATAATTCTCGATAGTCAAACGGAAGACCAGCAGGCCATTAATGGGCGCAGTGATTTGCTGCGAGTGCGCAAAAGATGCCGCATCATCCGGCAGGGGCAAAGGCTCGCCAAGCTCTGCGGCGCTGGAGATATGGCGCTCGTCAAAAGGCTGCACAGCGAAGGCGACATCAACGCCCGGCGACTGCGGCACAATCTCTGCATAGGGTTTGCCGCCCTGCTCGATCGTCAGCTGTCCCTGTCGGCGGATTCGCTGCCCGACATGGTCTTGGGCCAGCGCGACCACCGTGTAAGTGCCATCGGGTGGCGGATCAACGCCCAGATCGATGCCGCCTTCATAATCGTAACGATGTCGGCCCGCCTCGCCATATTGCCGCTCTTCGATCCGCGCCGAGATGGGGATTCGCGCATTGTTGGGGCCCAGCAGGAAGATATCCAGCCGCGCGACATCTTTCAACAGATACACATTGATGCTGACGCGGTCGGCGACGCCATCCTGATTGGGCGAAAAAACAGCCGGCGCGATCGCGAATTCCGACATGATGGGCAGGGGTGTATCGCCTTCTTCAATCAATAGGCTGCCTTGCGCGCTCATTTCTTCTCCCTCGGCGCTGGCTTCCAGATGCCAGGTGTAGCTGCCATTGGGGATGAGCCGCCTTTCTATCGTGCCAGCGACCGACTCGCCGTCGTGCAGGAAGCCATCAACAACGCCGCTGAACTGCACTGTGTAGTCGCCTTCGCCGCGGACTTGCCGCTCACGAAAATAGAATGTTCGCCCCGACTCTGCCACCAGCGACAGACTAATGGTCGCCGGACGAGCCAGCGAATAGGCAAATGCCGCGACATCGTTTCTGCCATCGGCATTCGGGCTGATAGATGCACGGTCAAAACCGGCCGACAGAATCAGAGGCAGCGGCGGAGACAGCAGCAGCGCGCCAACCAGGCCAACGAGCAGGATGCCCACAGCGGCAGCGAGCAGGGTTGGCAGGCGCGGTATCGGCATTTGCAGTCGTCTCGTCAAGCTTGGATTCCTGTAAGTCTACTGTTGAAAAAAGAGCCGCGCAAGTGTGCCAAAGCGCCCGGCAACAGGCGCGATTGCCGCTGGTAATTGCCATGATGCTTGATCACGCTTTGTCTCTTCTGCCCGGCCTGTTTGTGTTAAAATGTGTCGCATCGGCTGCACTGACGAAAAGGTCGCGACTTTGCCCAGCTATAAGACTCGCGTGCTCAACGACATCCGCAATGCCAGGCCCCGGCACGATGGCACCTTCGAGCGCTCCTTGCTGGCGCTGCCCGACCAGGTCGTCTTCCCGCATGTCTTGAGCATGATCCCGCTCACCTCGCAAGACTTCGAAACATCTGCGCTGGGCGCAAAGATGCATGGGCAGACCGTCATCGCCTGCAAGATATCCGCCAGCCCGATGGGACCGAACACGCTTGATCATATACACCACGTCGGCACAGAAATCGCTCTGGGCGAGCTCATGGAATTGCCTGGTGAAGGCGCGTATATCGTGGCGCAAGGTCGACGGCGAGTGCAAGTCATATCGTTGCGGCATGATGAAAACCGCCCGATCGTCCGCGTCCGCCCGCTGGATGAAAACCCGGCGACAGCGGATGAGCGCGCGCAAGTCGAGTTGCTTTTTGAGCTCTTCAAGCAGAGCAGCCAGTATCACGAAGCGCTATCCGAAGGCGTCGTCAAATACATCTTGTCGCTGGAAGAACCGGGCTTGCTCTGTGATGCGCTGGCTTCGGTTTTGCCGCTTCCTGCCGATGAAATGCAGCAACTGCTGGAACTGGCGAATATCCAGGAGCGGCTGGATTTGCTGGCCTTGATATTGTCCGCCGAGCTGCGCGACAGCGAGCTTCGCGATGAGGTGCATTCACGATTGCAAGAAGAGATCGCTGCCAACCAGCGCGAAATGTACTTGCGCGAGCAACTGCGTGTCATCCAGCAGGAGCTTGGCGAAGGCGATGTCTTCCAGCAAGAAGTGCATGATTTGACAGAGCGCATCGGCAGCGCCAACCTGCCCGCCGATGTGCACGAAAAGGCGATGAAAGAAATCTCGCGCCTGAATGCCATCCCGCCCATGTCGCCAGAATCGGGCGTCATCCACACGTATCTGGATCGTCTTCTGACGTTGCCCTGGCAGGTCGTGACCGAAGAGAATCTGGACCTGGCGCATGCCGAAGACATCTTGGAACAGGCGCATTATGGGCTGGACAAGGTCAAGGCGCGCATCATAGAGCATATTGCCGTGCGCAAGCTGGCTCGTGACAAAATGAAGAGCCCCATATTGTGTTTTGTTGGTCCGCCCGGCGTCGGCAAGACATCGCTGGGCAAGAGCATTGCCGATGCGCTGGGCTGCAAGTTCTTGCGCATCAGCCTGGGTGGCGTGCGCGACGAAGCGGAGATCCGTGGGCATCGGCGCACCTACATTGGCTCCATGCCGGGGCGCATCTTGCAGCAGATGGAACGGGCCGAATCGATCAATCCCGTCTTCATGCTGGACGAAATCGACAAAATGAGCTCCGATTTTCGTGGCGATCCGGCCTCGGCCATGCTGGAATTGCTCGATCCCGAACAAAACAGCAACTTTGTCGATCATTACCTAGAAGTGGCTTATGACCTGTCCAATGTAACCTTCATCACCACCGCCAATGACCTGTATTCCATCCCCGAGGCCCTGGAAGACCGCCTGGAGGTCATCGATTTCAAAGGCTATTCAGAAGAAGAGAAAATCGAGATTGCGCGGCGCTTTCTGATCCCCAAGCAGCTGGAAGCCAATGGCATCGGCGAGGCGGGCGTGCGCTTTTCAATGGCGGCTCTGCAGCATATCATCCGCCACTACACATACGAAAGCGGCGTGCGCAATCTGGAGCGCGAAATCGCCAAAGTCTGCCGCAAGACGGCGCGCAAGGTGGCAGCTGAACTTGCCTATCCGCGGCGAATCATGCCCGCCACGATCGAGAAGCTGTTGGGTCCGCCCAGAGTGCTGGATTCCAAAGTCAATCGCAGCAACGCGGTCGGCATCGTCAGCGGGCTGGTGTGGACGCCCAACGGCGGCGAGATCCAAACGGTCGAAGTGACGTTGGTGCCCGGCAAAGGCAACATGATGCTGACCGGGCAGCTGGGCGATGTGCTGCAAGAGTCGGCGCATATTGCCTTGAGCTACCTGCGGGCGCGGGCGGCACAATTCAACTTGCAAACAGACTGCTTCGAAAATGTTGATATTCACATCCATATGCCCGAGGGCGCCGTGCCCAAAGATGGTCCTTCGGCGGGCATTACTCTGACGACCGCGCTCATCTCGGCATTCACCGACCGATCTGCAAGAGCCAATATCGCCATGACCGGCGAGATCACCCTGCGCGGGACGATTCTGCCAGTGGGCGGCGTCGTCGAAAAGATCCTGGCAGCGCGCCGCCGCGGCGTCCCGCAGATCATCCTGCCCAAAGACAATCGCAAAGACTTGCACGACCTGCCAAAAGCCGTGCTGCGCGATGTTCAGATCAGCTTCGTCGACGACATGCAGCAAGTGCTGGAGCTGGTTTTGCATGCAGCGCCGGAAAAGCCCCAGCCAGAGACCGGCGCGCCGGATTGATGCGCCAACCGGTCATGGCACTGCTGCGTGGGTTGCAATGGGTCTTCGCCCTGCTCTTGCTGGGGGCATGCAGCGCGCTCAGCCAGCCGACTGCCACGCCCACCGCGACGCCGACGCCACTGCCAAGCGACAGTCCCACCGCCACTTTCCTCCCTACCGCGACTGCAACTGCCACGCCGACAGCCAGCGACACGCCGACGGCTACGCCCAGGCCAACCGATACGCCCATGCCAACCATTGCGCCGCCACCCGCCGCCCAGCTGGTCTTTGACAACTGGGAGTTCAGCGACCTGCCAGCAAGCATCCGCGACGGCCTGAGCAGCCCGCTAGTGGCATTTGTCAGCGCCAACGCCCAGCAGACGATCGGCAATATCGCCACAGCCCAGCCCTTCACTGGCGTCCAGACGCTCTTCTTCGCATCGCCTGCGCGCGCTTTCAGCCGCATTCCTGTGCTCGAGCTGGAATCGGCGCAACTGCTGGAAGTTTTCCATGCGCCAAAAGGCAATGCGCTGGCATTTTTGCGCGCCACCGACGATCCGACTCGAGCGGGCTTGTACATTCTCAACATGAGCCTGGGGCTTGTCGCGCGTGTGCTGCCGGGCGAGAACCCCTTGCTGCAGCGCGGCATGTATTCCGAGCCCAGCTTTTCGCCCGATGGCTCGCAATTGGCGTTGACAGCCGCTTCGGGCTTTGATCTGGATATCTTCCTTGTCAACATCCATGACGGCAGCAGCACAAGCATCAGCCGCAGCGGTTCTTATGAATTCTGGCAAAGCTGGTCGCCAGACGGGCGCTACATCGCCTTTGTTTCCGACCGCGCCGATTGCCCCAGCTGGGATCCAAACCAGCCCGAATCCTGTGACGCGCGAACCCAGCCCCCTCCCAATGGCGGGCAGATTTATCTGCGCGAGTTGGCAAGCGGAGAAGTAGCCCGTTTGTCCGATGTCAAGACTCACGAAGCGCCGACCTGGATCAACGAATCGCTGCTGGCGTTTTCCAGCGGCGATCCCTTCGACCTGCTCAATCCACAGCGGCGCGTCTGGCAAGCAAATGTAGACAGCGGCGAAGTGCGCGAGGTTCGCTTGCCCGGCGATACGGCAGCCAGCTATTTGTCCGAAGCCTGGTCGCCCAGCGGAATTCGCGTCTTGGTGCAGCTGGCAGACGACGGCAATCGCGCCGCTCTGCTGCTGGCGGATGGCACCTTGGTAGCAGAAGACAGCAGCCTGGCCTTCCCGCGTTTTGGCATGAAAGCGGATTGGTCGCCCAATGGCGGGCGGCTGGCAATAGGCGGCAGCGGCGGCAATTGTCCTTATGGACTGCGCGTAAAGAATGGCGCCTTCGAATCGGTCGCGACCGGCAATCCACCGCCGACCATGTGCGACCCGCAATATTCGCCAGATGGTGAGTACCTGGCATTTAGCGGCGTCAATCCGCGCGTGGATGGGCGCAACGATGTGTATATCGCCAGCGCCAACGGATTCGGCGCGACCAGCCTGACCAGCGACTTGCGCGGCCAGGTCAAGCTGATCGGCTGGGTGGGTGGCTGACTATAGCCCCCAGCAGCGGCAGATGCTAGACTGACAGCTTGCCTGGCGCCAAAGTGGATGAGCCAAGAAGGAATGCTTCATGACACGTTTCGCAGGAAAAACAGCCTTGGTCACGGGCGGTGGGCGCGGCATAGGCCGGGCGATCTGCCTGGAATTGGCGATGGGCGGCGCAACCGTGCTGGTCAACTTCAATCGCAGCGCCGAGGCAGCGGAGGCGGTCGTGGCGGCGATCACAGCCCATGGCGGCGAGGCGAGCGCGCTGCAAGCCGATGTCAGCGATGAAGCACAGGTCGCGGAGCTTTTCAAACAAGCCCGGGCGCTTACAGGCAGCCTGGATATCCTCGTCAACAACGCCGGCATGACGCGCGACAATGTCATCATGATGATGAAGTCCGCCGACTTTGACGATGTGCTGGCGACGAACTTGCGCAGCTGCTGGCTGTGTTGCAAAGCCGCGGCGCGCCTGATGATGCGCAAACGCAGCGGCAGCATTGTCAATATCACCAGCGTGGTTGGCATCGCTGGCAATGGCGGGCAGACCAATTATGCCGCCAGCAAAGCCGGCATCATCGGCTTGACCAAGTCGCTGGCGAAAGAGCTGGCGGTGCGCGGCGTTCGCGTCAATGCGGTTGCGCCTGGCTTTGTAGAAACCGCCATGACAGCCGATTTGTCACCCGAGCTCAAGCAGAGCGCGCTGGGGGCGATTCCTTTGGGCAGGCTGGGCGCGCCGGAGGATATCGCCAACGCAGTCGCATTTTTGGCGTCTGACCGCGCCGCTTATATCACCGGGCAGACTCTGGTGGTCGATGGCGGCATGGTGATGTAAAGCAAGCGGAGGCAGCTGATGAGCAGCATTTTCGCAAAGATAATCGCCCGCGAGATCCCGGCTGATATCGTCTACGAAGACGAACTGGTGCTGGCATTTCGTGATATTGCGCCGCAAGCGCCGGTGCACATTCTACTCATTCCCAAACGCGAGATTGCCACTGCCAACGATACCGGGCCCGTGGACGAAGCGGCTTTGGGCAGGCTGGTGCGGGTCGCTGCCAAGATCGCCGCTTCAGAAGGCATCGCCGAAGACGGATACCGACTGATTATCAACTGCAACGAGCATGGCGGGCAAGAGGTCTTTCACCTGCACATGCACTTGCTGGGCGGACGCCATCTGGGACCGATGCTGGCGCGCCGCCAGTAAGGCAATTCGGGATCACCCTTCGGGCGTGGGTTCGCCATCCGCTTCAGATGAATCCTGGATTGATTCCACTTCGGCTTCGGCGGTCTCTTCAGCAGGTTCGTCATGTGACTCTGCTGCCGTGGCGGTCGGCTTTGATGTTGGCACGCTGGTCGGCGGACTTGTCGGCTCCATAGTTGGTTCTGTTTCGGGCGGAGTTTGCGGAAGCCCCCAGTCATCGGGCGTGGCATCGTCGATCGCTTGCAGGATGGTCGCGGCGGAGGGCAGCGCCTGCCCGGCTTCCAGTGTTACGCCATTGACGCGCAAAGTCGGTGTAGTAGAAACTTCTTCGTTCAACGCCGCATTCAGGGTCGCTGTTATCGCGTTGGAATTGAAGCAGCCAGTGAACAAGCTCTCGCGCATGCCTAAGCCTTTCACGCCGGCCAACAGGCGATTCTGTGAAAAAGCCGTGTTGCCATAGCGCGTCTGCCAGTCAAAAAGCAGATCGTGCATCTCCCAGAACATGCCTTGTTGCCCGGCGCACAACGCCGCGCGAGATGCTCCCTGCGCATTGGGAACGCTGCCGGTTTGCATGGGCACATACGTGAAGAGCACCTGCCCTGCTCGCACCCGTTCCAGCACCGATTCCAGGCTATCCTCGTGAAATTGCTGACAGCCCGGACAAGCAAAACTGGCATATTCTTCCAAGGTTACCGGCGCTTCTATCTCGCCCAGCTGCGGATAGCCATCGCGCGAATAGGAGCGGGTGATGTCAGCGTATGCAGCAGACAGATTGTCAGGGATATGGGCATCCACTGGCTGATTTGCCACGACAATCACGGCGATCGCGACCACTGCCACAGCCACGATCGCGGCAATCAAAAGGGTGCTGCGGCTTTGGCGGCGCTGGCGTTGACGGCGTTGACGGGCGGCGCGCGTGCGGCTGGATGTCTTCTTTGCCATGGGCGGCTGCACCTCTTGCAGATTTTGCGGACAATACAGAATCCAGTCTAGCCCAGTGTAGGCGCTTTGTAAATTGCTGCGCGGCGCGAACCCAGGGCGATCGCATCAAATTATGTCCTCAATTGATTACACAGAGAACACAGAGTTCAGAGAGCCCACAGAGGCTTTGTATCTGCTGGGAATACTTCTTCGTATTATTAGCAATGAGAATAGTTCTCGTCGCTGAAGCCCCATGCGGATGTATAGTCCAAATTACCCCCTTTTCGTGGCTTTTCTCAGTAACTCCAAGTTAGTAATGAGACGAACTTGCCGCGTTCAATTCACCACTTTGGGACGGGCGACACAAGTATCGCCCCTACATCGCCCTCTGTGCCCTCTGTGTCTCTGTGGCGAATCTATTGCATGACATTTTGATCTGCTTCTGTGCTCTCTGTGTCCGCTGCGCTCTCTGTGTTGATTATTTTTTGACGCGATTGTCCTGGGCGCGAACTGGCAGGCTGACAAGCGCGCAGAACCCTGCTAAACTGGCTTCGTGCATATGTAAACACAGCAGCGGCAGAGGACCCGGACATGAACGATAAATTTGGCGCTCGCGGCACGATCACATTCGCTGGTGGCAAAGCGGCAATCTACCGGCTGGACAGATTGAGTCAAGCGGGCATCGGCCGTATCGACTGCTTGCCATTCAGCATCAAGGTATTGCTGGAAAACGCGCTCCGCAACCTGGATGGGCGGCACTTTCACGCCGACGATGTTGCGCATTTGGCCGGCTGGGACGCGGGAAGTCATCAAGCGGTCGAAATTCCTTTCAGCCCGGCCCGCGTGATCTTGCAAGATTTCACCGGCGTGCCATCGCTGGTCGATTTGGCCGCTTTGCGCAGCGCCATGCAGCGGATGGGCGGCGACCCGCAGAAGATCAACCCGCAAGTGCCGGTCGACCTGGTCATCGACCATTCCGTGCAGGTGGATGTATTTGGCAGCGCCGATGCCATCCTGCGCAATGCCGAGATGGAATTTGTGCGCAACCGCGAACGTTATGAGTTTTTGCACTGGGGACAAAAAGCCTTTGAAAACTTGAAAGTCGTGCCGCCCGCAACTGGCATTGTGCATCAGGTCAACCTGGAATACCTGGCCAATGTCGTGCAGCTCTACGATGATGCGCAGGGTGATGGCTTGGTGGCGCTTCCCGATTCGCTGGTAGGCACAGACAGCCATACCACCATGATCAACGGGCTGGGCGTGCTGGGCTGGGGCGTCGGCGGCATCGAAGCCGAAGCGGCTATGCTCGGGCAGCCAATTTACATGCTCATGCCCGAAGTAATCGGCTTCAAGCTGGTCGGACAGCTGCCAGAAGGCGCGACCGCCACCGACCTGGTGCTGGTGGTTACGCAGATGCTGCGCGCGAAAGGCGTGGTCGGCAAATTCGTTGAATTTTATGGACCTGGCTTGAGCAGCATGAGCCTGCCCGACCGCGCGACTATCGCCAATATGGCGCCCGAATATGGCGCGACCATGGGTTTCTTCCCGGTCGATGACGAGACATTGAGCTACCTGCGGCGCACGGGACGCGGCGAAGAGCTGACCAGCCTGGTAGAGGTTTATTGCAAAGAGCAGGGACTCTTCCGCAGCGACAGCATGGCAGACCCTGTCTTCAACGACAGCCTGGAGCTCGACCTGGGCACGGTCGAAGCCAGCGTGGCTGGTCCGCTGCGTCCGCAAGACCGCATTCTGGTGCGGGATCTGAAACCGACTTTCAATCACGTGCTGCGCGCGCCGCTCGGCCCGCAGGGATTCGCGCTGGACGCCGACCAATTGAATGCCAGCGGCAGCTATCAGAGCAATGGCGAAAGCGCAGAACTCAAGCATGGCTCGGTGGTGATCGCGGCGATCACTTCATGCACGAATACGAGCAATCCATCGGTGATGGTGGCGGCAGGTTTGCTGGCGAAGAATGCCAACGAACGGGGATTGCGCCGCAAACCTTATGTCAAAACCAGCCTGGCGCCGGGCTCAAAAGTCGTTACGGAATACCTCGACAAAGCCGGATTGACGCCGCATCTGGAAGCGCTGGGCTTTCATACCGTGGGCTATGGCTGCACAACCTGCATCGGCAACAGCGGTCCCTTGCCCGAGCAAGTGCGCGATGCCATATACGGATCCGATCTGGTCGCCGCGTCGGTATTGAGCGGCAATCGCAATTTTGGCGGGCGTATCGGCCCGGATGTGCGCGCCAACTTCCTGGCCTCGCCGCCGCTGGTCGTGGCCTATGCGCTGGCTGGCACTGTCGACATCGACCTGAATAGCGAAGCGCTGGGACACGATGACCAAGGCCAAGCGGTCTATCTGCGCGATATCTGGCCCCGGCAGGAGGAGATCCTGTCCACAGTGCAGAACAGCCTCGACGCGTCTATGTACGAAGAGCAATACGCCAATGTCTATGATGGCAACGAACAATGGAATGCCATCCCCAGCGCCGACGAGCCGGTCTATGCCTGGGATGAGGGCAGCACCTACATCCAGGAACCGCCTTTCTTTGTCGACCTGCCGCAAGAGCCCGCGCCGATTGAAGCGATAGTGGGCGCGCGCGTCATGGTCAAGGGCGGCGACTCGGTTACTACCGACCACATTTCGCCAGCGGGCGCTATCGCCATCAACGGTCCGGCCGGGCAGTACCTGCTGGAAAGCGATGTCAGCCCGCAATACTTCAACAGTTTCGGTTCTCGCCGGGGCAACGACCGGGTGATGACACGCGGCACATTCGCCAATGTGCGCCTGCGTAACCTGCTGGTGCCGGGCAGCGAAGGCGGCACTACCTATTACCTGCCGACCATGCAGGAGATGCCGATCTACGAGGCGGCGCTGCGCTATAAAGACGATGGCACACCGCTGATTGTGCTGGCTGGCAAAGATTATGGCATGGGCTCATCGCGCGATTGGGCGGCAAAAGGCGCCTTGCTGCTGGGCATCAAAGCTGTCATCGCCGAAAGCATCGAGCGCATCCACCGCAGCAACCTGGTCATGATGGGCGTGCTGCCGCTGACATTTGCCGAGGGCGAGTCCTACCAGTCGCTGGGATTGAGCGGACGCGAAACCTATGACATTCCCGTTACCGACGCCGTCGAACCCATGCAAATGCTAACGGTAACCGCTACCGACGAAAGCGGCGCGCAGAAGCGCTTTGATGTCACTGTGCGCCTGGACACGCCAGTCGAAGTCGACTATTACCGCAACGGCGGCATTTTGCATCTGGTGCTGCGGAACTTCCTTTCGGAATGAAAGAGGCGTCCGCGTATCCACTGCGCGTCAGTCATCGGCTGCTAATCACGATTTTCGTTTCCCAGAGTCTGTTTTCAGCTGCGCAAATTTCGATTATCACATTGCATTCCATCGCCGCGGGCATCCTGGGCGGCTCGGATGCGGCTGCGGGCATGCCGACGACTGTGGTCACGTTTTCACAATCAATGATGGCATACGGCATGGGCATCATCATGGGGCGCTTTGGACGGCGCATGGGCTTGCTCACTGCCTATGGTTTTGGGCTGCTGGGCGCGCTGCTGGGCTTGGTGGCCGTGCTGAATGGATGGTTCGCGCTGCTGCTGATCAGCTCGGCGGGCATGGGCATAGCGCGCAGTGGCTCGCAGATGAGCCGCTTTGTGGTGGGCGAGATCTTCCCTGTGGACAAGCGCGCACAGATGATCGGTCGTGTCGTCTTCGCCGGCACCATCGGCGCGGTATTCGGTCCTGGTCTGGTCGAGCCGAGCAGCCGGCTGGCACGTTTTTTAGGCCTGGAAATTGTGGCTGAGCCAGCTCTCGCCCAGTCGCATCTGGCACAAGCTGTCATGTCGCAGACAAATGCCATGAGCGAGCTGACGACCGGTCCCTGGGTAATGGCCTGTCTGCTGCTGTGCATATCGGTGCTGGTCACCTGGCTCTTGCTGCGCCCGGAACCCGCGATAATCGCTCAACAATATTCAGAAGCGCCCAGCAACAGCGCGAAAGCGGCTGGCGGCGACAGACTGCGCGACTTGCTGCGCCTGCCCAATGTACAACTGGCGATATTGTCGATGGTCATTTGCCAGACGGTGATGAGCACATTGATGACGATCACGCCCTGGCACATGCACTTGTCCGACCACGACAATGCGCAGGTGTCGCTGGTGATCGCCGTGCATGTTTTGGGCATGTTTGGCTTGTCGCCGCTGACTGGCTGGCTCATCGACCGCTATGGGCGCGTCAGCATGATGGTGATCGCTGCGCTGATATTGATCGCCTCGACCATTATCGCGCCGCTGTCGACGCAGATGCCATACCTGCTGGCCGGTCTGTTTTTGCTGGGCTTGGGCTGGAACTTCGGCTATGTGGCGGGATCGTCCATGCTGGCGGACGCCCTCAGTGGCGCGAATCGCACGCGTGTGGCCGGTTTCAACGATACGCTGGTGGCTTTCTGTGCCGGGCTGGGCACATTGAGCAGCGGCTTTCTGTTTGGCTTGGGCGGCTTCTTGTTTGTCAGCGTGGGCGGTGGCGCGATGGCGCTGGCGCTGCTGGCTCTGATCCGCACGCTCTCGCTGCGGCAATTGTCGCTGCAGCCGAGCTAGCTTTCGTCGGTTGCTTTCGCGAAGTAGGTCTGTTCGACCAGCGCCAGCCATGCCAGGCCAACCAGCAAGGTCGAACTGCCAAAGGCGATGCCCGTGATGATGGCATTGGCGATGGGGATTTGCTCCAGCAGGTCCTGCAGCAATGCCTGCGCCATGCGGATGCCGACATAACCAGCGATGCCGCCACCCAGGAAAATCACGCCGGTCGTCTGCAACATGCGCGCCATATCCTGCGTCTTCAGGTCTTTTCCAAAATATGTGCGGTAAATATCAAAGCACATCCAGGCATCGGTGATGGATATGCCCAGTTGCTTCGCCAATTCCAGCGTGGGTGTTGGCACGGCGCTCGACAGCGCCACCCCGCCCATGGTACGGGTGATCTTCAACAGCGCTTCGTAACGCAATGCTTGCAGATCGGCTTGTTCCGCCACGCCTGTTTTCGCTCTCACCCACCTGTGCTAGACTGCCCTTCATCATACAGCAAGCTGGCGGCTCTATGCAAATCACCATCTACACCGATGGCGCATGTGACATTCACGCGCCGAATCGACCGGGCGGCTGGGCGTCGATCCTGCGTGCCAGCGACGACAGCGGCGCGCTGCTGAAAGAAACCGTCATCAGTGGCGGACAAGAAAATACGACCAACAACCAAATGGAGTTGCGCGCGGTCATTGAAGGCATCAAAGCGCTGAACAATCCCGCCAAAGTTACTGTTGTCAGCGATTCGCGCTATGTCATTGATATCGCTCGCGGCGCAAAGAAGCCGAAAGCCAACAAAACGCTGTGGCAAGAATTCCGCGAACTGACAGCCGGGCAATACATCCATTGGCGCTATGTCGAGGGGCACAGCGGCGACCCCCTGAACGAACGTTGCGACAAACTGGCGGTGGCAGAACGCAGCAAACGGGCGCTGCAGAAGCCCCAGGCGCAACCTGCCCCGCTGCCAGAAACGCCTTACGCAGTCTATTTATCGACTCGCTACCACCGCGGCAGCAGGTCGACTGGCTGGGGCGCGATCATTGTCGCGGAAGGCGAAACCCATCAAAAATGCGGCTGCCTGCCGGGCATCAGTGAGCTGGAAGGCACGTTGATCGGCGCGATTGCGGCGCTGCAGAGCTTGCCCGCAGATGCCGACGCAACCATGCTCACAGCGCAGGAATACCTGGCCAAGGGCATGAATCTGTGGCTGGCGGGGTGGCAGGCGCGGGGCTGGCGGACGCGCGATGGCAAGCCGGTCAAACATCAGCGGCACTGGCGGATGCTGCGCGAATTGCAGGCGGGGCGGCGGCTCTACTTCCGATTCGTCAAGGCGCGCGACGGCATGCCCCAATTTGAGCAGGGCAAGGCGCTGGCGGCTGAGGCGCTGCAAGATGCTACAGCCTCAGGCAGTGGCTAATTTGCTGGATACAGGTACCCCCTCGGTCCTCCCGAAAAGTCGGGGGGAGGCAACGGCGCACGCGGATTTCTGCGACAGATTGGGGGATGGGGCAAGCCCAACATACACGGAAATAGACACTCCCCAGCCTCAGGCAGCTAGGGCGCGGCGCGAGCTTGTGCTATAGTGGTGCGATATTTGCTCACAGCATAGCGAGACTCGAACTATGCCAACGTTTGCCAAGCGCGTCGCTCCTTTTGGCACGACGATTTTTACCGAAATCAACCAGTTGGCTTCGCAGCACCATGCCGTCAACCTGGGGCAGGGACGACCCGACTTTGATGGTCCGCAAGCGATCATTGACGCGGCTGTCGCAGCCCTGCGCAGCGACTCGGCCAATCAATATGCGCCCAGCCCGGGTTTGCCAGCTTTGCGAGAAGGCGTCGCCCGTCATGCCGAGGTCTTCTATGGGCTGACTGTCGATCCCGAAAGCGGCGTCATCGTAACCGCCGGCGCGACCCAAGGCGTCTTCAGCGCGATCATGGGCTTGGTCGACCCTGGCGATGAGGTCATCGTCATCGAGCCCTACTATGACAGCTATGTGCCGGGACTGCAGATGGCGGGAGGCATGCCGGTCTATGTGCCGATGCACCCGCCCAACTGGACATTTGACGAAAACGAGCTGCGCGCCGCCTTCAACGACAAGACTCGCGCGCTCATCCTCAATACACCCAACAACCCATCTGGCCGAGTCTACAACCGCGAAGAATTGCAGCTGCTGGCGGACTTGTGCATCCAGCACGATGTCATCGTCATCTCGGACGAAGTTTACGAGCATCTCTTTTTCGAGGGACACCAGCACATCGCCATCGCCTCGCTGCCCGGCATGTTTGAGCGCACGGTGACGATTGGCAGCGCGGGTAAAACATTTGGCATGACCGGCTGGAAGATCGGCTGGGTCTATGGCGCGCCGGAATTGATCACGGGCGTGTGGCGCTCGCACCAGTTTGTCACATTCGCCACCAACCATCCGACGCAGGTGGCGACTGCCTATGCCTTTACGCTGGGCAGCAGCTATTACGAAGAATATCAGGCGCTCTACAGCCGCAAGCGCGACCTGGTTATGCAGGTGATAGACGCCGCGGGCATGAGCGCCATGCAACCCGAAGGAACGTACTTCATCATGGGCGATTTCTCCGCTGTGTTTGACGGGAACGATGTCGAGTTCTGCAAGCACTTGATCGAAGAAATCGGCGTGGCGACTATCCCACCCTCGGCCTTCTTCAGCGAGCGGCACCGCCACCACGCAGAAAATCATGTGCGCTTCGCCTTTTGCAAGAGCGACGAAACCTTGGAACGAGCGGCTGAAAAGATGCGCAGGCTGCGGAAGGGGTAAATTCTCGCGCCAGAAACACTTCGATAGACATACCGACCCGGCGCGCCGGGTTTTCGCCGCAGCCAGGCATGCCAAGGCAGTCGCTCGAACAAACACAATTCCAATGAACTGGCTATAGACGCACAAATCATCAAACGATACAATTGATAGCAAGTTTCCATTCAACATATTCATCCTACGAATGCTCGATATCAACCTCGGTTCTGACTTCCTGAATTACATCGTGCGGCAGGGCTTTCAGCCGGGCGACCGACTGCCCTCTATCCAGGAGTTGACCAAGGACTCGCACCTGGACATGAGCGCCAACAAGGTGCGCGAGCAGTTGGAAGTGGCGCGGGCGCTGGGCTGGGTCGAAGTGCGCTCCAAGCGGGGCACGCGCGTCAAAGACTACAACTTCACGCCGGCCGTGCGACTGAGCGCGCTGTATGCGCTGGCTTGTGGCGAGCGCTTTGAGTCTTTCGCATCGCTGCGCAACCATGTCGAAGCCGCCTATTGGAACGAAGCCTGCGCCTTGCTCACCGCCAGCGACTTGGCGGACATGCAAGCCTGCATCGACAGCGCCAACGACAAGCTGGATTCGCCGCCCATTCATATCCCCAACCCCGAGCACCGCCGCTTCCACCTGGGTGTTTTTAAGCACCTGGACAACGCCTTTGTGCTGGGCATATTGGAAGCGTATTGGGATTTGTACGAAGAAGTTGGCGTCAATCGCTATATGGACTATGGCTATTTGCGGCGCGTTTGGGATTATCATGCGCGCATCTTGCTGCTCATCCGCGCCGGTGAATTTGACTTTGCGCGGCAGGCATTTATCGAACACACGCGGTTGTTGTGGCACGAACGCGACCCAGCCTCGTGGCAATTGGAAAGTGGCGTCCAGGCGGCGTCGAGAAACGATTCCCAATCACTATTGCGAAAGGAGTAAGACGCAACCCGCTGCGTAAACCTCATGGCAATCCAGACAGAAATCCAAAACAAGCTCGACAAGCGCGCGCCGATAATCAATGACTTCGCTTTTTCGGTGGCGACCAAGAACGGCTCGGGCAGCCAGACATCCAATAATGTGTTGGTAATGTCGCTCTTTCGTATGGGCATCCCGGTCAACGGCAAGAACCTCTTCCCTTCCAACATCAAGGGATTGCCGACCTGGTATACCATTCGCGCCAGCAAAGAAGGCTATACAGCGCGCAAGGAGATCACCGAGATCGTGGTCGCCTACAACAACGATACAGCGCCTGAAGATGTGATGAACCTGCCGCCAGGCGGTGTCTGCATCACCACCGACAAAATCGCCCGCATCATCCGGCGGCGCGACGACATCTCCTATTATGTAATCCCCGTCGCCAAGCTGATGCGAGAGGCGACTGTGCCTTCTGCATTCCGCAAACTGGTGGAGAACATGACCTATGTCGGCGCTGTCGCCCAGCTCTTCGATATTCCGCTGGACTTGATTTATCAGGTGCTGCTGGACAACTTCAGGGGCCGCGAGAAGCCAGCCAAGATGAATCACGATGTGATCAAACTGGCCTATGACTGGACGGCGGAGAACATCGTCAAGAGCGACCCCTACCGTTTTGAGCACATGGATGGCACGCAAGGCAAGATCATGATGACGGGCAACGATGCTGGCGCGCTGGGCGCAGTTTTTGGCGGTGTCAATGTCGTGGCCTGGTATCCCATCACGCCATCGACCAGCTTTGTAGATGGCATCATTGGCTTCCGCAATCTGCGTCAAACTGAGGATGGCGAAAACACAATCGCCATTGTGCAAGCCGAAGACGAATTGGCGGCGGCCGGCATCATCACCGGCGCAGGCTGGGCTGGCGCGCGTTCCTTGACCAGCACCAGCGGTCCCGGCATCAGCCTGATGGCGGAATTCGCGGGCCTGGCTTACTTCGCCGAAATTCCGACTGTGTTTTGGAATATCACGCGCATGGGGCCGAGCACCGGCTTGCCCACGCGCACCAGCCAGGGCGACCTGCTCTTCACACATTTCCTGGGGCATGGCGACAGTCGCCAGATCTGCCTGCTGCCGGGCAACTTGAAAGAAGCCTTCGAATTCGGCTGGCGCTCCTTTGATATCGCCGAGGCGCTGCAAAGTCCCGTCTTTGTCATCAGCGATCTCGACCTGGGCATGAACAACTGGCTGAGCGATCCATTTGACTATCCAGACGAAGCGATCGACCGCGGCAAGCGCCTGGACGAAACTGCTTTGCGCGCTTTCATTGACGATCATGGCAAATGGGGCCGCTATATGGATGTCGATGGCGATGGCATCCCCTACCGCACTGTGCCGGGCACAGCGCATCCTTTCGCCGCTTATTTTGCGCGCGGGACGGGCCACGATGAGATGGCCACCTACAGCGAACGCAGCGACGACTGGATGGAGAATATGCAGCGCCTGCGCCTGAAGATGGATACGGCGCGCGCCATGCTGCCACAGCCGATCATTGATGCCGGGCGCGAAGCAGATATCGGCATCATCACGTTTGGCACGAACGATGAAGCCATCCGAGAAGCGCGCGACTGGCTGGCAAACGAAGGCATCGAAACCAACTACCTGCGCGTGCTGGCGCTGCCACTTGCGCCTTCTGTCAGCGACTTCATTGATGCGCACAAGAGCGTCTTCGTCATCGAAAACAACTTCGATGGGCAGTTGACGCAGCTCATCCGCCTGGAACACCCCGAAAATATATCGCATGTGCGTCCCTTGGCGCTGGGCGATGGCCTGCCTATGACGCCAAGCTGGATCTACCAGAACCTCAAAGAACAGGAGGGTTAATCATGCCGCCACGTGTAAACCAACTGGGCTTGAAACGAACCGAATATCGAGGCAAACCCAGCACGCTCTGCCCCGGCTGCGGGCACGACTCCATCTCCAACCAGCTGATCAGCATGGCCTATGAGCTGGGCCTGGAGCAGCACAAGATCATCAAGGTCAGCGGCATCGGCTGTTCGAGCAAGACGCCGGCTTATTTCCTGGGCGGCTCGCATGGCTTCAACGCGCTGCACGGGCGCATGCCATCGGTGGTGACGGGCGCCATGCTGGCAAATACCGACCTGGCCTGCATCGCGGTCAGTGGCGATGGCGACACGGGCAGCATCGGCATGGGGCAGTTCAAGCATGTCATCCGCCGCAATGTGCCTTTCGTTTACATCATCGAAAACAACGGCGTCTATGGCTTGACCAAGGGTCAGTTTTCAGCGACCGCGGACGAGGGCCAATTCCTGAAGTATTACGGGACGAATCACATGCCGCCAATCGACCTGGCGCTGGAAGCCGTGATCGCCGGCTGCACATTTGTCGCGCGCAGCTTCAGTGGCGATGCCAAGCAGGTACAGGCGCTGCTGCAAGCGGCCGTGCGCCATCCCGGCACAGCGGTGCTGGACATCATCAGCCCCTGCGTGACCTTCAACAACGCCGAAACTTCGACCAAGAGCTATCCCTATGGCAAGGACAACGAGATCCCGCTGCACGAGATTCAGATCCTCGCGCCGGATTATGTCCATGCCCAGGACGAGATCACCATCGAGGACTATGATGAAGGCGATATCATCGATGTGGAGATGCACGACGGCGCCTTCATCCGCCTGAAGAAGCTGGAAAACGACCACGATCCGCGCAACCGCCGCATGGCCATTGATGTGCTGGAACGTTCCATGCGCGAGCAGATCTTCTCGACTGGGCTGATCTACTACGAAGAGCCGCGCCCAACGCTGGCGCAGACCGAAGAGCTGGTGGAAACGCCGCTGGCGCACTTGCGCGAAAAGGACATGCGCCCACCGAAGTCCGCGCTGGATGGCGTCATGCAGAAGCTGATGCTGGGCTAAGGCACGCCCCACAATCCCCCCGAAGAGTCGGGGGGAGGCTTTTCTTTAGTACTTCGCCATCTCTGGGTCGATCTCGTCCGCCCAGGCCAGGATGCCGCCGCTGACATTGTACATCTTGTCCAGGTCATAGCCGACTTCGGACAGGTAGGCGATGCTGTCGGCGCTGCGCACCCCGCTGCGGCAATGCACATACAGCGTCTTGTCGCGCGGAATCTGCTGCAAGACCGTTTCTTCCCACAATTTGCGCCCAGCCTGGATGCCATTCTTCGCCAGCTGAATATCGGGCTTGGGGATGCGCAGGGTGCCATCGATGGCGCTGATATCCCATTCGTGCGGGTCGCGCACATCAATGACGACCACTTCCGAGCCGTTCTCCAGCGCCGAACGAACATCGTGCACCGTGACGGTCTGAATGTCTATGTTCGCACTGTCTTCGACCGCGCTGAACTCGCTGTGATCATGCGCCGGCATGCCACAGAATTGCTCGTAGTCGATCAGCTCAATGTCGTCTTTGTCGATGCCACAGACTGGGCAAGCAGGATCTTTGCGCAGCTTGATTGTCTGGAAGCTCATTTCCAGCGCGTCATAGAGCAGCATGCGCCCGATCATCGGCTCGCCAACCCCCAGCAGCAGCTTGATAGCTTCGGTCGCTTGCAATGTGCCGATGGTGCCCGGCAAGATGCCCAAGACGCCGCCTTCCGCACAACTTGGCACGAGCCCGGGTGGCGGTGGCTCGGGGAACATGCAGCGGTAGCAGGGACCTTGCTCGCCATAAAACACGCTCAACTGCCCTTCAAAGCGGAAGATGCTGCCGTAGACATTGGGGATACCCAGCTTTACGCAGGCATCATTGACCAGGTAGCGGGTGGGGAAATTGTCTGTGCCATCGATGACGACATCCCAGCTTTCGCCGAAGATGCGCAGGGCGTTTTCCGATGTCAGCGGCTCGTTGTATTGCACAACTTGGATATCGGGATTGAGATCGAGCATGCGTGCGGCGGCGCTTTCCAGCTTGGACATGCCGACTGTGCTGACGCCGTGAATTACTTGTCGCTGCAAGTTGGTGAAATCGACCACATCATAGTCGACCAGACCAATGCGCCCGATGCCAGCCGCCGCCAGATACAGCGCCAGCGGGCTGCCCAAGCCACCAGTGCCGATCAACAAGACCTTGGATGCTTTCAAACGACGCTGTCCAGCCATGCCGACTTCGGGCATGATAACATGGCGGCTGTAACGTTTGACTTCGTCATGGCTCAATTCGGCGAGCCGCTGATGCAATGCTGGCACGATGCAACCTCCTGCCTGTTAGTCTAGTCCGCCGGCGATGCTGGGGATGATGCGCAGGCTGTCGTCGCCAGCGATCTCGGTATCCAAGCCCTGCATAAAGCGGATATCTTCATCGTCCAGAAAAATGTTGACGAAACTGCGTAGTTCGGCGTCGTTGAACAAGTGCGCGCGCAGGTCGGGATGCTGTTCCACCAGACTGGAAAGCGCCTCGCCGACTGTGCTGCCAGCGACGTCTATGCTGGCCTCGCCGTCAGTGAATGCGCGCAGTGGCGTGGGAATGCGGATTTTTGGCATGGGTTTCTCCAAGAGCTTGTGATGCGGTTCTGGTCTTTATACGCGATAGAAGGCTCGAATCTTACTCTGTCAGCGACCTGCGCGCTGCTATTTTCAGCTCATCAAAAGCGCTGCGGTCGGGCCGCAGCTGCCAGGCGCGCATGTCACTTGCCTGCGCCATCATCACCGCGGTAATGATGTAAACGAAGTTGGGCAGCGCATGCTCGCGGTCGTACTCCGAAGGCAGGGCTGGCGAGTCTGGATGGCTGTGGTAATAGCCGACCAGGCTCAATCCGCGTTCGTCAGCCATGTCTTCCAGACGCATCCAGTCTTGCGGACGCATGGCATAGCGATGATGCTGCTCGGCTTCGTCAAATACATTGTCCACTTGTATGATGTCGACAATCTGCACTTGGTCCGCTTCGCCCCGCCCCAGCAAGAAACCGCCGCCTTCATTGGGATAGGTGGCTTCCAACTGCTCGGAGATTTCGCGCTGCAAGTCGTGGCTGATGTGAATGATCATGTCTTTGCCCTGGTTATGACTCCCTCAATACCAAAAGAGCCAACCGCTGTGGGTTCGCTCATCATGTTCTGACTGTTTGTTGTTTACAGAAAAGTCAGACAGCGTGCTCCCCCATGCGGCGAATGGCGCATGCGCAGCAACAAAGACAGGCGCATTTCGTCCTCGATCGGCTGGGGGCTGCAAATGTCTGGCGAGGGTACATAGCGCCTAGCCTAGCAGGGAAAATGCTGAATGGCAACGCCAGGTTATCCATATTGTCCGCGTGATTGGCGAGTGCTATACTAGCGCGCATTGTGTTCTGACAAACGCGGCAGTCGAGGAGAAAGCGCAGATGGGGAATCAGGGTGGCTTGGAAGGCATCGCCGTTGCCGATATCACAACCAGCTTCGTGGACGGCAGCTTGGGCGAATTGATTTACAGCGGTTATGCGATTGAAGACCTTGCCGAAAACGCCACATTTGAAGAAGTATTGTTTCTGCTCTTTCATTCGCGGCTTCCAGGTCGCCAGGAATATGAAGAGTTGCGCGCGACCATCGCCGCCAATGCCGCCATCGCCGATGCAGTCATCGCCATGCTGCAGTCGCTGCCCAAAGAAACGTCAGCCATGGCCGCCCTGCGCACAGCCGTTTCTATGCTTTCCGCTTTTGATCCCGATGCAGAAAACCTGCTCGACAAAGAGGTGGCTGCTCGCAAAGCCCTGCGCCTGACCGGGCAGATCATGACCATCTGCGCAGCCTGGATACGCATCGTACGCGGTCAAACTCCTGTGAAACCGCGCAGCGATCTGGGAGTCGCGCAGAACTTCGTCTATATGATGAGCGGCGAAGAACCTGACGCGACCGCTAGCGCCGCGCTGGATGTCTATCTGGTGCTGCTGGCCGAGCACGGCATGAACGCCAGCACGTTTGCGGCGCGTGTGGTCACCGCGACCGGCTCCGACATGCACAGCGCTATCGTAGCCGGCATCAGCGCTTTGAAAGGACCTGCCCACGGCGGCGCAAACTCCGCAGCCATGAACATGTTCTTGGAAATTGGCGAAGTGGACAATGTTGCGCCCTGGTTTGAAGCCAATATCAAGTCGGGCAAGCGGCGCATCATGGGCATCGGCCACCGCGTCTACAAAGCGCCCGACCCCCGCGCAGCCATCCTCAAGCGGCAGGCCAAGGCGCTGGCCGACGGCAGTGGCAACCGAAAATGGTTCGATATCGCTGATAAGCTGGCCGATACCGCCCGCGCCGATGATTATTTTATCCAGCGCAAGCTCTATCCCAATGTCGACTATTACAGCGCCATCGCCCTGTACACGCTCAATCTGGATGTCGACATGTTCACGCCGCTCTTTGCCGTGGCGCGCATTGCCGGCTGGGCAGCCCATGTCATCGCGCAGATGGGCGGGCGACTGATCCGCCCCAAAGCCAATTATGTGGGTCCGCGCGACTTGCCCTGGCTGCCCCTGGACGAGCGCTAGGCGGATTTGACCCCGCGCCAAGCCATGTGCTAGGCTTTGCATGCAAGTTGCGGCGGGCTTGGCGAGATGATTCCTTATAAGATCGTCGGCACAACAGCATACCGACCCTATGTGGCATTCTTCGTCACGGTCGGAAATGTCGCCGCCTTTGCCCTCATCGTAGCGTACGCATTCCTGGGCGGGCTGCCGCTGGAAGAGGTCTATCGCAACTACGCGCTGGATGTCTGCGCGGTGTTTGGCCAGCCACTAACCGAGACCATGGTGGACGGCGCGCGCAGCATTTTCTTGCACATGAGCTTCGTGCATCTGACATCCAACCTGATCATATTCTATGTCTTTGGATCGCGCATTGAAGAACATCTGGGGCGTCTGCGCTTCCTGGCATTTTATCTGCTGGTTGGCTTCGGCGGACATCTCGGGCAGCTGCTCTTTGGCGGGGGCGGCTGTCCAGAGCCCCAGATCATGGTCGGCTCGAGCGGGGCGATTTCGGGCATTATCGGCGCGTTTCTGTTCTTGTTCCCCACCGCGCGCATCAAGTCCAAAATCGTCATCCTTTCGGTCTTCAAATATGATGTGGATGTGCCGGCCTGGGTCTATCTGATTTATTGGTTTTTCCTGCAGTTCTTTTATCAGGTGGGTTCAGTCGCGCCGCGCATCAATGTGCACTGGGGGCATGTCGGCGGCTTCATCAGCGGGCTGGCATTGATCTTTCTGCTGTCGCTCTTTATCGCGCCGCCACGAGGACGCCAGTGAACTTGCGCGAAACCGTCTCGCCGTGCTATCGTATAGGTCGATAGGAACCATGAGGGTTATGCCATGTTTCCCCTGACAATTGTGGGACGCGACAAGACAATCCCCAAAGCGGCGCTGGCGCTCATCGCAATCAATCTGCTGGTGTTCTTGTGGGAGCTTTCTGTGGACGCGCGCGGCGATGGCTTCTTGCTGGAAGCGCTGCGCAATTATGGGCTGGAAGTCTGCAAGATCGGCGAACAATCGTTGATGACCACGACTCTGGACAGCTTCCGCAGCCTGTTCTTGCACAGCAGCATCGCCCATGTGCTGGCCAATATGTGGTTCCTCTACCTGTTCGGGGGCTTGGTCGAACGTTATCTGGGCAGCCTGAAGTTCATCCTGGCCTTTCTGGGATTTGGAGCATTTGCGACGCTGGCGCACATCGCGTTGGGAAACACGGCTTGCAGCGTTTCTGATACAGGGTTGGTCATCGGCGCGAGTGGCGCAGTGGCAGGCGTGATGGGCGGCTTTTTGGTCATCAAACCCGGCGCCAAAGTAAAGACCATGCTGGGTTTCTTCCGCCCCTTTGTTTGGTCGGTCAATCTGCCGGCTTATCTGTTCCTGGGATATTGGCTGTTGATGGATATCTTGCAGCAGATCGGCTGGGTCGGCATAGAAACGGATGTCGCGCACTGGGCGCATATCGGCGGCTTTCTAGCTGGGCTGGTGGTCGTGTTCCTGGCGGGATTCGTCAAACCGCTGCCCAAGCCCGACCCGCTCGAACATCTGGCGGAGTAATCTCCCCTAGAGCGATGGCACATAAAAGATGATCAAGTTGGCGACGATCTGGCACATCCAGGCAGCGGCCAACCCGTTGCGCATGCGCACATAAACATAGAGCCAGTTCATCATCAAGAGCAGCACGGCAATCACCACCGATACCGCCGGCAGCAGTGTCACGGCTTCCCACATCACCGGGAAGAAGAGCACAATATTCCACAACGTGGCCAGCAAGCCGACGATCCAGAATGCCAGCTGCCCCTGCAGCAAGCCGCGAAAGAAGAGCGTCTCGGCCAACGGCATGACAAAGACCAGGAATGCCAGCAGACTGCCCGGCGACATCTCGGGAAACAGGCGGTCGGCGGTCGGCGCGAGCACATGCTCGCTGAGGAAGACCAGGAAAGGGATGCCCAGCAGGACGCCGAAGAGAATGCCCCAACCGATATCGTCCGGATTCTCTTGGCTGATGCGCTCCATATTGCCCAGCAGCCAACTCAAGACACTCACGCCGGCCAGCGTTCCCCATGCCAGCGCATAACGGAATTCGACGCTTTCTGGCAGCAGGGGCGTCAAACCGATGCTCAAACCAGCGGCGATGATGAAACCAAAGAAGGGGTCGGTCGCGCCTCGCTGCTGGATGCGGGCGGTGGTTCTGCTTCGCGGCGGCGGCTGGCTTTCTGGTGGCGCTTCGCCTGTCTCCGCATTGTCTTCGCCGCGCATGTGTTGAAGCGGGTCGAATGGCGCTTCGGGCATCATGACAACAGCGCGCCCACTACCCTAACGACTTTGTCAATTGCCGCTCGGTCAATCCAGTAATGGGTGCGCAAGCGGAATTGTCCTTGTTCGCCGCCATAGGGCGAAATCAAAATCTGGTGGTCGTCTCGCAGCGTCTTCGCCAGCTCAATTGGATTGACGCCCGCCGAATCATCCAGCGAAAAGTAAACGAAGTTGGTATTTTGGCTCATTACACAAAGGCCGGGGATTTCGCTCAAGCCTTCCGCCAGCAGTTGGGCATTGTCGTGGTCATCACGCAGCCGCAGCCGCATCTCGTGCATGGCGATCAAGCCAGCAGCAGCCAGAATGCCTGCCTGGCGCATGCTGCCGCCCAAGACCTTGCGCGCGCGGCGTGCTCGTCTGATAAAAGCGGCATCGCCCACAAGCACCGATCCGACTGGCGCGCACAGCCCTTTCGACAAGCAGAAGGTCAGCGAGTCTGCGCCTTCTGCCAAGCTTTTTGCCTCGACATCAAATGCTGCAGCTGCGTTGAAGATGCGCGCGCCATCAATATGAAAACGCAGGCCATTGCATCGCGCGAAATCGGCCACCTGCGCACTGTATTCAGCTGAAAGGGGCAGGCCGCCCGCGGCATTGTGCGTGTTTTCGATTGCCACCAGGCTTGTTATCGGCATGTGTTCATCGTCGGGGTTGATGGCAGCTTGCAGGTCGTCCAGGCACAAGGTCCCATTGGTTTGAACCGGCACGGTATGCGGGAGGATGCCGCCCAACTGCGCCATGCCACCCTGCTCATAGCGGAATATATGTGACGTATCGCCGATGAGGATCGATTCGCCCCGTCCACAATGCGCCAGCAGCGCGCAGAGATTGCCTTGTGTGCCGCTGCTGACGAAGACGGCCGCTTCTTTGCCCAGCAGTTCCGCTGCATCCGCCTCCAACTGATTGACTGTCGGGTCGTCGTGATAAACATCGTCGCCAACAGCCGCCTTCGCCATTGCCTCACGCATGGCGGGTGTGGGGTGCGAGACGGTGTCGCTGCGCAGATCGATCGTGTTCATGCTCGCGGCTCGTAATAAGGACTATGCTATTCCGACGAAACAGTAGAGCGAAATCGCCGACATTACAATAGCTAAATGAGCGCTTGCCCACGGGCGCTTCGTGGCGATAATGCGTTAGACTCTTGTTCGCGCGGCAGTGGATTGCGGTTCGCCGCAACACGAATGGTCGCGCGGTGGCGTAAGCAAAGGCGAGACTCTCCAGCCTATGAATCCACAGTCGACAATCTCAGAAGCGTATCGGCATAGCGCAACCGCTGCGCTGCAGCAGTTCGGCACAGACAAGTCGTTGGGCTTGTCGCCAGAGTCTGTGCAAGCGCGCCAAGAAGCGCATGGAAGCAACGCCTTGCCCAGCGACCAGGGCGTCAATTGGGCGCAACTGATACTGGCGCAATTCACAGATATTATGGTCATCATCCTCATCGTGGCCGCCTTGATCTCCGCGCTGCTGGGAGAAGCCACCGATGTCATCGTCATCCTCGCTATCGTCGTGCTGAACGCCCTGCTGGGCATCTATCAGGAATATCAGGCCGAGCAGGCGCTGGCGGCTTTGAGCCGGCTGCAAGTGCCACAGGTGCGCGTGCGGCGTGGCGGGAAAGTCCAAGAAATCAGCGCCGAAGAACTGGTGCCGGGCGATATTGTGCTATTGGCAGAGGGCGACCGCGTTCCAGCCGATGGACGGCTGATCGAGGCGATTAACCTGCGCATCGAAGAAGCCGCGCTGACCGGCGAGTCGCTGCCGGTGGACAAACAGATTGACGCGATTTCTGGCGAAACATCCACAGCCTTGGGCGACCGCAGCAATATGGCGTATATGGGCACGGAAGTGACGTATGGGCGCGGCGAGATGCTCGTGACGGCGACTGGCTTGCGCACAGAGATCGGCAATATCGCCACCATGCTGCTGCAAGTCGAAGCGGGCATCACGCCTTTGCAGCGGCGCTTGAACCAGCTGGGGCGCATCTTGGCGACGGCGGCGCTCATTGTGGTCGCTATCGTCTTCTTCGTGGGCTTCTTCGTGCAAGGCATCCCCGCCGAGCAAATGTTTCTCATCGCGATAAGCCTGGCGGTGGCGGCAGTGCCCGAGGGTCTGCCGGCCATGGTTACGATTGGCTTGTCGCTGGGCGCAAACCGCATGGTCAAGCGCAACGCCTTGATCCGCCGCTTGCCCGCTGTCGAGACGCTCGGTTCGGTCAGCGTCGTCTGTTCGGACAAGACCGGCACATTGACCAGGAACGAAATGACCGCCTCCATCCTCGTCTTGCCAGAGCATGCCGACATCCGCATTGAAGGCAGCGGTTACAACGCAGAGGGCGAGCTGCTGTCGGACGGCGCGCCGCTGGACATAGAGACAAATCTCGCCGCGCAGCGCATGTTGGCGAGCATGGCGCTGTGCACAAATGGATATCTCGAACCGCAGACGGGCACGCAGTCTTTCAAAGTGGTCGGCGACCGCACCGAAGCGGCGCTGCTGGTGGCGGCTCGCAAGGCCGGCTACCGGCGCGAAGAGCTGGAAGAAGAATTGCCGCGGGTGGCGGAGCTGCCCTTCGCCAGCGATCGCAAAGCCATGACGACTGTGCATGAAGTCGCCGGCGAAAACGCCCGCCTGCTCTTCCCCGGCGCGCGATATGTCGCTATCACCAAGGGCGCGCCCGACCGACTGATCCTCTGGTCGTCCAGCCAGCAAAAGCCAGACGCCACCGCCAATATGGGCGACCAAGCGAGCGAGGCCTGGCAACAGCGCGTTGATGACATGGCTCAGAATGGTTTGCGTCTGCTGGGCATTGCCTGGCGGAAGCTGGATGCGCTGCCCGACGAGATCACAGCCGAGATAGAACGCGATTTGACTCTGATTGGCTTGGTCGGCATTTTGGATCCACCACGACCAGAAGCCAAACTGGCGGTGCAGCGGGCGCGAGAAGCCGGCATCCGCACCATCATGATTACGGGTGACCACGCCCTTACTGCCGAGGCAATCGCGCGTGACCTCAATATCATCGGCGCAGACGAGCGAGCCATCACCGGCATTGAGCTGGACAACATAGACGATGCCGATCTCGGCGCTGCCATAGAAGGGGCGGCTTGTTTCGCGCGGGTGTCGCCAGCGGACAAACTGCGCTTGGTGCGCGCGCTGCAGGCTCAGGACAAGATCGTGGCCATGACGGGCGATGGCGTCAATGACGCGCCAGCCTTAAAACAGGCGGATATCGGCGTGGCCATGGGCATCACTGGCGCTGATGTCAGCAAAGGCGCTGCCGCCATGGTTTTGACAGACGACAACTTCCGCTCCATCGTTGCCGCGATCGAAGAAGGCCGCGCCATCTACGACAACATCAAGAAGTTCATCAAATACATGCTCAGCTCCAATGTGGGCGAGATTCTGGTGATGTTCGTGGCGCTGCTCATCAACCTGCCTATCCCGCTGCTGGCGATACAGATTCTGTGGATCAACCTGGTTACCGATGGCTTGCCGGCTATCGCTCTGGGTTTCGAGCCGGCCGAGAAAGGCGTCATGCAGCGGAAGCCCCGCCCCACCAAGGAGAGCATATTCGCGCAGGGCACAGGCGCGCACATTGTGCTGGTCGGTGTGCTAATCGCGGCGCTGACGCTGGTGAGCTATGTTTGGGGATACGCCACCATCGGTTTGGACGGCTTCAGTCCATCGCTGGGCTTGCAAAGGCTTGGACGCGCGGAAGTAGCCGTGTTGGCTGGCGACGAAGCAGTGCCCACGGCCTGGGACAACTGGTCGAGCAGCCAGCGAGTGGCATTCCTGGGTGTGGCCGAGGGCGAGGCGCCCGCTGGATTCCTGGAAGAACATGGCGAAAAACCAGGGCGGCATCTGTTGAGCCAGGCCGAGCGCATCCCGCGCAGCATCGCCTTCACCGTGCTGGCATTCACGCAGATGTTCCAGGTCATAGCGATCCGCGCTGGCGACCGCAGCACCTTTTGGCAAGCCCACTTCAAAGGCAACGCGCTGATGTTCTGGGCGGTGCTTTCGACATTCATCTTGCAGTTGGTGGTGGTCTATGTGCCGTTCTTCCAACCGCTCTTTGATACCGCCGCGCTGGATATTCGCCACATCATCGTGTCGGTGTTGGCTGGCTTGCTGGTACTGGTCTTCGTCGAGATCGAGAAAGCGGCCTTTCGGCGCGTTTGGCAGCCAGCCTCATCGGGGCAGGATGTAGCCTAGCTCGACCAGTTTGTCGATGACCAGGCGAGCATTGTCGGCGGCGCTGGCGCCCTCGGCGGTCAGCGTGAATTCGGGATTGAGTGGCGGCTCGTAGGGGTCGTCAATGCCTGTGAAGCCCTTGATTTCGCCGCGCCTCGCTTTTGCGTACAAACCTTTGACATCGTGCGCCTCGACAAATTCCAGCGGCGTGGCCATGTGAATCTCCATGAATCCAGCGCCGACCAGATTGCGCACATTCTGGCGGGTGGCGCGGTAGGGGCTGATGGCGGCGCAGATGACCAGTCCGCCGTGTCGCACAATCTCGCTGGCCACATAGCCAATGCGCCGGATGTTGGTATCGCGGTCGGCTTTGCTGAAGCCAAGCCCCTTGGACAGATGCGTGCGCACGACATCGCCATCCAGCAGGGTGACATTGCGCCCGGCTTCCAGCAGCAAATTAAGGATGTGCTCGGCTGTGGTGGATTTGCCCGAGCCGCTCAAGCCGGTGAACCACAAGCAGACGCCTCGGCGATGACGCGGCGGGTAACTCTGCGCCAGGATCTCTGCGACTTCCGGGCGTGAAAACCAGGTCGGCAGGGGAACGCCCACCCCCAGGTAATCTTCGCGCACCTGCGTGCCCGAGATTCTGCGCGTACGAGCGTCGGGCGGCAGCTTTGCGCTCTCTTCATAGCGGTCTTCGTCTTCCAGGTAGACCATCTCGGTGAACGGCACGGCTTTTACGCCGATTTCATCTGCATGCCGCAGGAGCATATCCTGGGCATCGTAGGGACCATAGAAAGGCTGACCGCTCGAGTCGCTGCCTGGTCCAGCATGGTCGCGCCCGACGATGAAATGATTTGCGCCATAATTGCGGCGGATGATGGCATGCCAGACGGCTTCGCGCGGACCACCCATGCGCATGGCCAGCGGCAGCAGGGACAGCAAGCTGCGGTCGGCTTGGTAATAATTGTCAATGAGCGTCTTGTAAACTCGCACGCGCGTGTAATGGTCGACATCGCCGGGCTGGGTCATGCCCACGACCGGGTGCAGCAGCAGCACGCCATCGACAGCGGCGGCAGCGCGCTTGGTCAAGGCTTCGTGAACGCGGTGCAGCGGATTGCGCGTCTGGAAAGCCACGACATTTGGGTGGCCATAACTCTCCAGCTCGGCGCGGGTCTGGGCGGGACTGCGGCGCAGCTCGGCGAAATCCAAATGGGGCGGCAACTGCAAGACTTCCAGGCGTCCGCTGATGTGGCATCGGCCCCAGCGGTGCATCTCGGCAATGATGGGGTGGCGCGCATCAAACTTGCCGAAGACTTGCGTCGCTGTCGTCTCCAGATCCCACTCAACCAGCTCTTCAATATGCTGGATAGCCAAGAGGTTGTTGCGGCTGTCGCGCAGGGCGATTTCCATGCCCGGTTGCAGCTCGGGATTCGGCTCGACCGGCAAGGTGATGGGCATCGGGAAAAGCGTGCCATCAGCCAGCCGCATGGTATCCAGCACACTGCGGAAATCGACCTCGTTCATGAAGCCGCGCAAGGGCGAAAATGCGCCGACAGCCAGCAATTCCAGATCGCAGACGACGCGCGGGCTCACCTGGATCGAGGGCAACGTGTTGGCATAGGCGGTCTTTTGCAGCAACTGCCCGCGCGGGACAAGCAGGTCGACAAGCTCGCCACCGTAGGGCGAGATCAAGTTTGGCATGGCAATCTCCGGAGCATCTGGGCGCAGCGGCGCGATTGTAGCACAGCGGACAGGCGAAAGCAGAGGGTCGTATCAGTCCGCGCGGTCAATGCCAGACAGCTTGCGTCCGAAGTAAACCAGCACGATGCTCAGCGCATATAGCGTCAGCAGCGGCGCCATCACCAGGAACATATTGACGGGGTCGATGGTTGGCGTGATCAGGGCAGCAGCGATGGAGGCGCCGACCACAGCAATGCGCCATTGACGCACCAGGGTGCCCGCGCTTACCAGCCCCAGCAGCGATATCACAAAGAAGATCAGCGGCGTCTGGAAAGCCACGCCCATCCAAAACAGCAGCGATGTGACAAAACTGATGTAGCCATCCGCCGTCCACTCGGGCTCGAAAATCTGCGCCTGAAACTCGTTGAGAAAGCCCAGCGCCGGCGGCATCAATACGCGCCAGGCAAAGACAACGCCGATGATGAAGAGCGCTGTAGTCGCCGGGATAGACAGCAGCACATAGCGCCTTTCTTTGCGCGTCAAGCCGGGCAAGATGAACATCAGCAGCTGATAGGTCACCATAGGGATGGACAAGATGCCACCCACCATCAGCGCGACTTTGAAATAAATCAAGATGTTGCCGGTCGGGTCGAGGATGACCAGTTCGCAGCTGTTGACGCTGGGAATGTTGCAATAGGGCTCTTGCAGCAGCACCAGCACGCGGTCGGTGAAAAAGACGCCGACGACTGTGCCGACCACCAGAGAAAGCACTGCCCGCGTCAGCCGATGGCGCAGCTCGTCCAGATGCTCAAAGAACCCCATGCGGAGTTCATGGCCATCTTCGACCTCCTGCAGCTCGGCGGATTCTGTCATGCCTTGTCCTGCTCGCCGCCGCTGGACCAGCTGCCCAGGTCGGGCGCGCTGCCGTTGGAGCTGCCTGCTGCGGTCGTCTCGCCGCTCCAACTGCCCATTTTGACGGGTTCGGGCGCGGCAGGCTGGTTGGTTTTGGCCTCCGTTGCCGGTTTGGCGGTCGCTGCTGTTTTCTGTGGCTTGGACTTCGTTTTGGGCTGCTTCTGGTTGAGCGCGTCGCTGACTTCCTGCACGCTTTCGATGTCCTTTTTGACTTCGTCCAGCGAGTCTTGCACGGGCTTGGTCAGCGGAGCAGCGGCAGCAGTGATGGTCTTGTTCAGGTTCTGGCGAGTCGGCGGCTCTTTGGGCAGCTGGATATCGACGCCGGCATCGTCAAATTCTTTCTGCACGATATCGACTGTTTCCGCCCAGATCTTGCGGAACTTGGCTACATGCTGCCCCAGCACATAGGACCAGTGGATCATGCGCTTGGGACCGGCGAAGACCAGCATAATCAACAGAATCGCCACAAATTCCCATGCGCCGACGCCCAGAATATTCATGCGCCCTCCGCCTCTGGCTCTGCTGCCGGGGCTTCCTGCGCTGTGTCTACCAGCAGCGAACCCAGCACGCCGTGTACAAAGCTGTGCGCATGGTCCGCGCCAAATCGATGCGCCAACTGCACGGCTTCGTTGACGATAACGGGCACGGGTGTATGCCGCTGCTGCATGAGATGCTCATAAAAAGCCATGCGCAGGATATTCCTGTCGATGACCGCCACTTGGTCGATCGGGAACTCCGGCGCGTATTCTTGCAGCATCGAATCAATGACCAGCTTGTTTTCCAACACGCCCTGCACCAGCCGGCGGATGACGGGGCGGACTTGTCGAGAATCGGCGCTTTCGGTGAAGTGCGCGTCCATCACAGCAGCAAGGGAATGGTCGGTACTGTCCAATTCATACAGAATCTGCAGGCTGGCGCGCCGCGCAATCGAGCGGTCGGTGCGGCTAACTTCGGGCTCGACCAGTTCCGATGTGATTGCGATATCATCATCTTCTTCCAGTTGCAAATGCATCAGTGGCAGGGGAAGCTCCACTCGTATGCTGTCGTCCACGCTGCCTCGCCATCGCTCATCGGCCAAAGTCGCCATCAGTATAGCCCAAAGTCTGCGCCTTATCCATAGCAGCGGGCTGGCTGGGCGCGGCAAGTCGCAGACCGTCCAGCCTTCCCGCGCTGGCAGGCAGCGATTACAATGCAGGCGAAGGCAGCCCCTATACACGAGGTCAAATTTGATGTCGGCGCGGCATAGGCCAGCGGAACAACAAGCGCTGGTCGTCGAAGGGATCAGCAAATTCTTCCACCTGCCCCAGCCACCCCTCTGGAAGCGGATGCTGGGCGCGCGCGTGGAGCTGCCGGCGCCAGGAGAATTGCCAGCCACCGGCGAAGGTGAAAAAGCGCCTGTCGCCGCTGTCGACCATGTTTCATTCACAATTGAGCGTGGCGAGATTTTCGGTGTGCTGGGACCCAATGGCTCGGGCAAGTCAACGTTGATCCGCCTGATTTCCACGCTGCTGACCGCCGATCGTGGCTGCGCGAAGATCTTTGGCATCGACATCCGCGACGACGAGATGGGTGTCAAGCAGCTGATCAGCCGCGTGTCTGTGGATGCGGCATTCTTCAAAAAGCTCAGCCCGATGGAGAATCTGCTCTATGGCGCTCGGCTCTACGGCGTGACTGGCTCGGAAGCCAGGGTAAAAGCCTACGAAATCATGGGGCGGCTGGGCTTGAAGCGCGCGACCTACACGGAGCCGATGGAAGAAATGAGCCGCGGCATGCAGCAAAAGGTGGCGATCGCCCGCGCCTTCTTGACTTCGCCCATATTGCTGCTGCTGGATGAGCCCACCACGGGGCTGGATCCACGTTCCAAACGCGAGGTGCGCGCCTTCATTGAAGAATTGCGGGATGCGCACGATGCCACTATTTTGATCACCACACACGATATGGAAGAAGCCGATCTGCTTTGCGACTGCGTCTCGGTGATTCACGAAGGCCGGCTGGTAGCCACCGATACGCCCGCCGCGCTCAAACGCAGCATCGCCACCAACGGCGAGCAGCCCACATTGGAAGATGTCTTCATGCGCCTGACCGGCGAAAAGCTGGTGGACCGAGACGCTGTCGAAGCGCCGCCAGCCTGAGGGAGCTCGTCCATGCAAAACAAGCTGCGCCGCGGCATCGCTTCCCTGCGCCTGGAGCTGCTGCAATCATACGGATTCATGGCCCGCAACTGGCACCTGACCAAGCGCTACTGGGGCTGGGAGGTGGTCTGGTTCTTCTACTCGCTGACCAGCGGGCTGTCTGTGGTGTTCATCGCGCAGGGGGCAGAGGCGCTGACAGGCCAAGCGCCCGGCTTTGATGTCCAGTACCTGACCATGTATCTTATCATCGGCACGTTGGTTTGGCGCTATCTGTCGAATATCTTCATGCTCACCAGCGAGGTCATCGCCTGGGAACGTTGGGAAGGCACGATTGAATACACGTTGATGGCGCCCGTGCAACGATGGGTGCACCTGGTCGGGCAAACCGGCTATTCGCTGATCTACAGCTTGATCACGACGCTGGCGATCGGCATCGCCATGGCGCTTTTTTTCGAGCTGGATTTGTCCAACGCCAATCTGCTGGGCGCGGGCGCAGTCATCCTGGCCGGCAGTTTGTCGCTTATCGCTATTGGCATCGTGGCCAGCATATTGCCGCTGCTCTACCCGGAACGCGGCGCGCAGATGACCAACGTGGTCGAGGCATCGTTCTTGCTGATTTCGGGCGTGTATTATCCCATCACGGTGCTGCCAGACTGGATGCAAGCCATCGCCGTGATATCGCCCGTAACTTTCGTGCTGGACGGGACGCGGGCGGCTGTGCTGGAGGGCGCGGGCATAGACGACCTGTGGCAATATATCGTGCCGCTGCTGATTATTGGCGTGCTGGCGCTGCCGGTCGGCTTGCGGTTGTTCCGCGCGGCGGAGAATTATGCCAAGCGCACCGGCAGGCTCAAACGAGTCGGCTAGGACGGCCAGGAACAACGCAGCAATTCGGCAAAATTGTCGCCGGGCGTGATCTGCCCGAGCAGGCTGGCATGTTTTGCGCCAGTCAGCGCGGGCAAGGTGGCCGGCCGCCCATGCCAGGTTTCGTGTGCCAGCACAGCAAAGACCAAGGCCTCTTTGAAATCGCTGTCCATGCCGATGTCTTCATGTGTCATGACAATCGCGGGATGCAGCAACTGCCGCAACATGCGCACAATGACGGGGTTGCGCCGTCCGCCGCCGCCCAGGATGACCTCGTCAATAGACGCGGGCGCGAATCGCTGGTAGGCATCGGCGATATTGGAAGCGGTCAAGGCTGTCAAAGTGGCGATGATGTCCACTGCCGTTAAGCCGCGCGCCAGAGCAGCCCGCACAAGCTCTTTCGCCGCGGCGCTGCCAAAGGTCTCGCGACCGGTCGTTTTGGGATACCCGCGCTGATAATAGGAGTGCTCCAGCAGCTCATCCAGCCACTCTTCATTCAGCCTGCCCTGCTCCGCCAATTTGCCGCCCTGATCGTAGGTTCGCACACCGTCCGTGAGTTGGGCGACAGCCATATCCAGCAACGCATTGCCTGGCCCGGTATCAAAGGCGATCGGCGCGGAAACGCTGTCGGACAGGGGCGGCAAGAAGGTCACATTGCCCATTCCGCCGATATTCTGCACGGCGCGCCAGCGACTTGGGTGGCGCAACAACAGCCAGTCGACATAGCTTGTTAATGGCGCGCCTTGTCCGCCGACGGCGATATCACGCGCGCGAAAATTGCTGATGGTGGTGATGCCAGTGCGTTCGGCGATGACAGCCGCTTCGCCGATTTGCAGCGATGCGCTCACTTCGCCTGTGGGCAGCACATTGTGCCAAATGGTCTGCCCGTGCGACGCGATGAGGTCAATAGAGTCTGCCGCCATGCCCGCTAGTTCAAGCTGTCGCAGGACACAATCAGCAAATACTTCCGCAAGCTCGACATGCAGCGCCGCGACATCCTGTACACGGCTCTGTTGTGGATCGCAGCTAAGCAGAATGCGCTCGCGTAAGTCCCGCGAATATGGATAGGTTGCGCCATTGATGATGTCTGCGCTCAACTGCTCGGGCTGCCCGCGAATATCACAAATGGCGGTATCGACGCCATCGGCGGAAGTGCCAGACATCATTCCAATGATGATCATGCACCGGCAGGCGCGGGATTTATGCGCTTGGCTTTGTCATGGCGGAGGCTGCGGGTCATGGCGCGGTACATGACGATGCCGCTGAAAATTGTCAAGAAGCAGAAATGACTCAGAAGCCAGACCGTGCCGGTTACGCTCGAGCTTAGGGCAGCAGGGCCAGTCTGCGCGAATGCAAAGGCAAGGGGCAGCAAGAGTGCCAGCGCGTGGGCAGCCAGCCACAAACCGGCGCCAGACGCGTGTCGCCGCAGCCAGCTTGCCTGCGCAGCCGCCAGACATCCGACCAAGACCAGCGCAGGCAGGGCAAAGTGCAGCGCGGAGTATTGCGAGGGCGTCAGGTTTAAAGACCAGAGCCTGTGAAAATAGTCGAATGGCTCCATGAGCAGCCAGACAGCCATCCCTCCCAGCAGTCCGCCGAGGGTCGATGCGCGCCACCAGCCAGACAGCTTCCGCCGCCAGGTACGCGCTACGATAACTTGCTGCAATATGCCCACGCAGCAGCCGCTGATGACGCCATAGAGCGACAAGAGCAGGGCAAAGTTATTGTCCCAATAATCGTAATTCGGGGCGCCGCTACTGTGCTCGATAGCCCAGCGAATGACTTCTGCAGCAGCAAAGAGCAGCGCTGCGGACAAAGGCACGACGCATAGGCCAGCAAGCAACCACAGCAGCGCAAACAGCCGTGGACGAGCAGTGGGATTCATATCGCCGACTCCTGCGCCAGCGAGATAAGCAAAGCGCGCACGCGAGAAAAAGGCGGAGAGGACAGGATTCGAACCTGCGGTACCCTATGACAGGTACAACCGCTTAGCAGGCGGCCCCAATCAACCACTCTGGCACCTCTCCATTGACTATTCGTCTGTTAATCGGTTCAAGGCGGAGAGGACAGGATTCGAACCTGCGGTACGGAAGACCGTACAATGGTTTTCAAGACCATCGCCTTAAACCACTCGGCCACCTCTCCCCGGGCGCTAGCCTTTCGCGATGCGGCCACATGGATGCTAGCACGCGCCGCACAGGCTGTCAATCCGCATTCGATTTGGGTGTGATGTGTCTGCTGCATACAAAGCAAATGTAGGGGCTACTCTGTGAGCCGCCCTATTTTACTCCCCTCAGTCCCCCCGAAAAGTCGGGGGGAGGCAACGGCGCGCCCTTTCAACGAAACGCTGTGTCCTCTGCGCTTCTGTGGAGAGCTGTGCATGTGAACCGATTGCCGAGGGCGGGTCGGCGTTGAGACCAGCGCGATTGCCCATTATACTGGGTGCTTGGAAGCGAGGATTTCATGCTGTCTGCCTGGTTCAGGACCACAGAAAAGTTGATCCACTGGCTAGGCCTTTGGGAGACGCCGTCTTTCAGCGCGCACAAGCCTGTGCACCGCGCCGCCCTTGTGCTTTTGATGTTTGGCGCTGCTCTGGCGCTGGTCAATGACGCTGCGCAGACGGACAGCTCGGTCGATGCCTGGGGCGCATTGCAGTCTCAAGCGGTGACGGCGCTGGTCTTCCTGGCTCTGGCGCTGCTGGGTATCGGACTGCCCTTTTGGCGCAGGTGGTCACAGGCGCGCCTGCGGCTGGGCTTGCTCAACTTGCGGCATCGTGACTGGCTGGCGGGGGTGGGCGCGGGCATCTGCTTGTACGCGCTGGCCTATGCGGCGACAACGGTCTGGTCGCATGCTGTGCCGGCCGATGCCTTCGTGGAGCAGACCAAAGAGGCGCGCATGCTGCACGAAGCGCTTGGCGTCAACCTGTTGCCCGCTCTGCTGCTGGCTCTGCTGACCGCCGCCAGCGAAGAAATCTTGTTTCGCGGCGCATTGCAGCCGGTCTTCGGCGCGCTGATCACCTCGATATTCTTCACGCTGCTGCACCCGGCCCTGCTCTACACGCCTGGCATGCTGATCATCTTCGGCCTGTCGCTGGGCTTGGGTTGGCTGCGCATTCGCTGGAACACCGGCGTGGCTGTCGCCGCCCATGCCAGCTACAATTTTCTTCCTTTTCTGCTAGCGCATGCGGGTGCGGCTTGATGAACAAAGTAAATCTGTACGCGCTTGATAGGGAGCAGCTGCGCGATCTGCTAGTGAAAATGGGCGAGAAGCCTTTCCGCGCCAGGCAGGTTCGCGACTGGATGTATGGACAGCGCGTCGACAAGCTCGCCGCCATGCGCAACTTGCCGGACGCGACTATCGACAAGCTCGCGGAAGTCGCTGAGCTGGGCGAGCTGCAATTAGCCGCGCAGCAAATCAGCCGCGATGGCACGATCAAGCGCGTGTATCAATTGTGTGACGGGCAGCTCATCGAGTCGGTGCTGATGCCCTACGCGGATGGTCGCATGACCGCCTGCATATCCTCACAAGCTGGATGTGCCATGGGCTGCGTTTTCTGCGCGACTGGACAGATGGGCTTCAGCCGCAACCTCACTGCCACAGAGATCTTCGAGCAGGCCATGGTCTTCGCGCGGGAGCTGGCGGCGCGGGGCGAGCGGCTGAGCAATGTCGTGTTCATGGGCATGGGCGAGCCATTTCACAATTACGAGGCTTCGCTGGCAGCTGTGCGTATGCTGATGCAGCGGCTGGGTATCGGCGCGCGGCACATCACAATCAGCACAGTGGGACTTGCGCCTCAGATACGCCGCTTCGCCGACGAGGGGCTGCAAGTCAAGCTGGCGGTCAGCCTGCACAGGTCTGACGATGCCCAGCGCTCGCAGTTGCTGCCGGTCAATCGGCGCTGGGACATCGCTGCGCTGCTGGATGCCTGCCGTTATTATTGCGCGCGCAGGAATCGGCGCATCTCCTTTGAATGGGCTGCCATCGCCGGCGAAAACGACACAGCCGATGAAGCCCGGCGTCTGGGGCGGCTGCTGCAAGGCATGAACTGTCATGTCAACATCATCCCTTTGAATCCTACGGGCGGCTATACGGGCCTTTCAGCCGATTCGCGCAATATCGAGGCTTTCCAGGCCACGTTGCGGTCCTTTGGCCTGGGCAGCACAGTGCGAGTGCGGCGAGGCATCGATATCGCTGCGGGCTGCGGGCAACTCAAAACGGCGCTGCTGTTGCCACAAGCGCGCGCAAGCAGTACCATTCCTGCTATGCCAAACGAAGCGATCTCCCAGCCATGATGACGCAGCGAAGGCTAAAAATCGCGCCATCGATATTGGCGGCGGATTTCAGCTGTCTGGGCGACCAGGTGATTCAAGCGCAGGCGGCCGGCGCGGAACTGATCCATATTGATGTCATGGATGGGCGCTTCGTACCCAATATCACTATGGGACCGCTGGTTGTGCAGGCGGTTGCACGGGTTGCGCGCATCCCGCTGGATGTGCACCTGATGATTGTCGAGCCAGAGCGAACCATCGGTCAATTTGCCGATAGCGGCGCGTCTGCCATCACCGTGCATGTTGAAGCTTGCCCGCACCTGCATCGCACGCTGGCGCAGATCAAGGAAGCGGGCTGTCGTGCGGGCGTCGCGCTGAACCCGCATACGCCAGCAGAATCCATTCGCGAAGTGCTGGATATGATCAGCCAAATCAATGTGATGACGGTGAATCCTGGCTTTGGCGGGCAGCAATTCATCAACGCTGCCACGAGCAAAATCAGCCGGCTGCGGCACATGGTTCTCGATGGCGGTCATGATATCGACATTGAGGTCGATGGCGGCATCAACAGCCAGACGATCGCAACTGCCCAGGCTTGCGGCGCCAACATCATGATCGCCGGCAGCTGCATATTTGGACATGCAGATGGCATCGCGGCAGGCATATCGGCGCTGCGCAGGGCGGCAGCCTCGACATGAGCGAAGCCATGGACGGTCGCTTGCTGAAAGCCGCTCTTGCCGCGGGCACAGCGCAAGTCGCCCGCGGAGCCGAAGGCATCAATGCGCTGAATGTCTTTCCCGTGCCCGATGGCGATACCGGCACGAATATGCGACACACCTTGCATCGCGCGTTTGACGAAATCGCTGCTCACGACAGCAAAAATGCCAGCGTGATAGCCAAGAGCTTCGCGCAGGGAGCATTGATGGGCGCCCGAGGCAACAGCGGCACGATCCTGTCGCAGCTCTTGGGTGGCTTTGCCGATGCCCTGGGCGACGCGCCCGTCTTGACGCCCATGCTGCTGCGAGATGCGGCTGGCAGCGCGGTGGAAAGAGCCTATGCCGCAGTCGCAGAACCGACCGAAGGCACGATCTTGACTGTAGCGCGAGAGGCCGCCGAAAGCCTGGCAGCAGACAACCTGCATGACGCGACCACAACTCAGCTGATGAACAGGGCGGTGTGCGCTGCGCGAGAATCGCTGGCGAAGACACCGGATCTGCTGCCCATTTTGCGCGAGGCTGGTGTGGTCGATGCCGGCGGCATGGGCTTGCTCTGCTTCTTGCAAGGCATGACCAGGGGCAATGCGGGAGACTTGCCAGAACTTGCGCTAGCCAAGCCGACACCCCGTCAAGCGGCAAAGCAACCAGGCGACTATGGGTACGATGTGCAATTTCTCATGCGTGGCAGTGGGCTGGATGTCACCGCCGTCCGCCGCGACATGGGGCAATTGGGCTGGTCGGTCCTGGTGGTTGGCGGGGGCGCCGCCATCAAAGTGCATATCCACGCGCACAATCCCGCGCCGCCACTGGATTACGCCGTCAAAACCGGGGCAGAACTGGACGACATCGTGGTCGAAAATATGTCCCTGCAAGCGCAGGCTTTTCAATCGCAGCAGACACAACATGGCACAGCCGTCATCGCCGCAGCAGATGGGGATGGCTTTCTTGCCCTGCTGCGGGATCTGGGCTGCCACAGCATCATCGACAGCAGCGCGGGCAGTCCTGCTGCCGAAGAGATTCTCGCCGCTGTCAATCGGCAGCCACACGGGCAAGTCATCGTCTTGCCGAATGACAAGAACGCGATCTTGGCGGCCGAACAAGCTGTTCAACTCGCGAAGGACAAGCAAGCAGTTGTGATCCCCACGCGCAGTGTGCAGCAAGGCATCAGCGCCATGCTCGCTTGGGGAAGCGCCAATGACACAGACGCATCGTTGGACGAGACCTTGTCGGAAATGCGCCTGTCCAGCGAGTCGGTATTGTCGATCGCTGTTGCTCGCGCCAGTCGTTCGGCACAGATCCAAGGAACATCGATTCGGCAGGGTGAATACATCGCCATGGTTGATGGACAGATCCGCGCAGCCGCCAGCGATATCTTCTGCGCGCTGCATTCCGTTTTGCATGCCGATGTTGATGCAGACCACGAACTGGTCACGCTGTATTACGGCGCAGGCATGACGGCAGAGCAAGCGCAGGATTTGCTGGATCGCTTGAAGTCCGAGTGCGGCGGGCTGGAATACGAAGCGGTTTTCGGTGGTCAACGTTCTCATCCCGTTTTGGTCAGCATCGAATAATGCCCAGAATCCAGATCGTCACCGATAGTGGCGCGCGCTTTTCCAACCCTCGTTTGATACGGCATTTCCCCGTCACGATTTTGCCCAATACCATCACGATCGGCGACAGGCAACTACGCGAAGATTTGGACATCGATTCCGAAGCGGCTTTTTCGCGCATTTCGCAGCTTGCGCAGCCGCCAATTGTCACGCCGCCATCGGAACGCGACTATGCAGAAGTTTTTCTGCGCCACGCCCCGCATTGCGACGCCATCATCTCGGTGCATCCCTCTCGCCGGCTGAGCGAAAGCTGGCAGAATGGACGCATAGCTGCCCAGGCTGTGAGCAGCGATTGTGAGATTGCTGTGGTCGATTCGCAAAGTTTGTGCGCCGGGCAAGGCATGCTGATACGGGTGGCAGCGCAGGCAGCCGAAGCAGCCACCGATGTCGAGACCGCAATCCAACAGGTGCGCCAAGCGGTCGATCGCATTTATTCGGTGTATTGCGTGCGCGACACAAGATTTCTGCGCGCCAATGGCATTATGAGCGCCTCGCACGCCATCTTGTCGGCGCAGCTGGGCGTCATGCCATTTGTCAGTTTGGAAGGCGGCGAAATCATCGTAATCGAAAAGGTGCAAAATATCAGCCAGACGATCGAGCGCATGGTCGAATTCATGACGGAGTTCACCGCATTGGAAGACGCGCTTGTGCTGCAAGATCAGCGGCAGATCACCGAACAGACGCGCTTGATGCACGAATATTTGGCGCTGGACTTTCCTGGCCAGCATTTCCCTTTCACAATGTACAGCGCGACCATGGCTTGCTATTTGGGCGCTGCAGCCAGCGGCATGGCGGTGCTGGAGAAAGCTGACGAAGATGACTTTGACTTCTAGGCGCGTAGTCATCGCTGCCGACAGCGTCTGTGATTTGCCGGACGAGCTGGCAAGGCGCTTGGATGTGCGCATCATCCCGACCTACATCAACATTGGCGACCGCAGCTATGCCGATGATGGCCTGTCGCTGGACCGCGGGCAGTTTTATCGCGATCTGGCAACGATGACGCAGCAGCCACAGACCGCCGCTCCTTCGCCAGGCGATGCCGAAGCCTTTTACCGCAGCATACTTGGCGAGGGCGCAGAGCATATCATCTCGCTGCATGTGCCGGCCAATCTGAGCGGCACATTGAACGCCATGCGGCTGGGCGCAGAATTCGCCTCGCAGCAGATTTCGCTGGTCGACAGCCTGCAGCTGACTTTCGGCATCGGCTTGCAAGTTTGGGCGGCTGCGCAACTGGCATCTGCAGGCGCGCCTGTAGCTGACATCCTCGATGCCATTGAACGCGTTCGGCGGCATACGAAAGTCTATGCCATCATCGATACGCTGGAATACCTGCGACGCAGTGGGCGCGTAAACACGCTGGTATCCAGCCTGGGCAGCCTGCTGCGCATCAAGCCTATTATCAACATGCAGGATGGCGAAATCACATCGGTGGCGCGCCTGCGCACCTGGAAGCGAGCCGAAGAGCGCCTGCGAGAGTTGACGCGGGCAGAAGCGCCTTTGGAACGGCTGGCGATCTTGCACATCGACAACCGCGCCGGCGCCGAGCGCTTCCTGGAGTCTATAGACGATATCGCGCCATCTGATACACTAGTCATCGAGACCAGCCCGACCATGGGCTGTCATGTCGGTCCGGGCTCGGTCGGCGTGGCGACACTGCGCAGCGACTGGAGACGATAAGGCATGCCTTCTGCACTGGAAAATCTGGTCGCCGTGCTCAAACGCGAGCGAGACCTGGGCGCGCTGGATACAGCGGTCGATGGCGGTTTGGGCGCGTATGCAGCCGAATGGCAAAACCAGGCGCGCGAACAAGCCCGACGTCCGCGCCACCAAATCCTCATAGACGAGATCGTTGACGCGCTGGGAGAATACGCCGGCATTGACGACAATGACGAACGCATCGTCCGCCTCAATTACTTGCTCGACCGCGCCACCAACCGCTTGCCACCACCACCTCGCTACAAGAACCGCCTGCCAGATTGGGAAGCGAAAATGAAGTCGCGGTCCCGTCCAAAACGCCGCGAGCATGCCGACCGCAAGCCAGCGCGACAGCAGCAACGTTCGCCGGGCAGACGCCGCCCCAGTTATGACGGCGAATCGTGGGACGATGATTATCTCCGCGGACCCAGCCACAACCGCCCGGACTTGCCACCTGTGCCACGCTTGAGCCGCCCGCCGAGACTGCCCCGCCAAGCTGACAGCGTAAGCGAACGCTTGGCTTTGCAGCAGGAACTTGATGCGCCGACAACGGACGTCAAAGGCATAGGCAGCAAGTTCGCCGAAATGCTGGCGCAGTTGGACTTGCATTCTATCCGCGACTTGCTCTACAGCTTCCCGCGCGCTTATCACGATTACACGCAGCAACAGTGCATCAAAGATATCGTGGTCGGCGGACCGGCAAGCACAGTCATCGCGACAGTCGAGCGATTTCACACTGTATCCAGCGGCGGCAGAAACGACCTGGTCATGGTGGTAGGCGATGGCAGCGGACGGCTGACGGCGCGCTTTTTTGGTCAAGGTTATAGCGCCATGAGGATGCGCCGCGGCATGCCGGTCGTGCTGCATGGCAAAGTCTCCTTTTTCCGTGATATGAAGCAGATGGCCAACCCGCAATGGGAAGAACTGGACCTGGACAACTTGACCATGGTCGGCATCGTGCCCGTCTATCGCATGACCAAGGGCTTGCGCCCGCGTTTGTTCCGACGCACCATGCAAGCGCTCACAGCGCAATGGGCGGACAAACTGCCCGATCCCCTGCCAAGCGCGCTTCTGGATCGATGCGATCTGGCCGACCTGGGCTGGGCAATCCGACAGCGACACTTCCCCGAAGGCGAAGATCATCGCGAACATGCCAACCGCCGCCTACTCTTCGACGAATTGCTGATGCTGCAACTGGCGCTGCTTGGCGCGCGGCGCGAATGGCAATCGCAGCCTGGCCTGCCGATGGAAGTCGTGGATGAGTTTCTGGAGTCCTTTGTGGCCGGTGCTTTTCCTTATGATCTGACTGGCGACCAGGCGCGGGCTGTTGCTGAAATCCGCAATGATATGCAGCAGTCGCTGCCTATGAACAGGCTTCTGCAAGGCGATGTCGGCAGCGGCAAGACAGCTGTGGCGATCGTCGCACTGGCCATCGCGCTTAAAAACAATTCGCAAGCCGCCATCATGGCGCCAACTGGCATCTTGGCAGAACAGCATTACCAAACCATCAGCGATACGTTTTCCAAGCTGGATTGGGAACAACAACCACAAATTGCGCTGCTGACCGGCGCGCTGTCAGCGAGCGAGCGCGAGTCCATTTATCAAGGTCTGGCGGATGGCGAAATCGACATCGTGATCGGCACTCATGCGCTGATCCAATCGGGGCTTGATTTCAAGAACCTGGCGCTGGCGGTCATCGACGAACAGCATCGCTTCGGAGTCGACCAGCGGGGGAATCTGCGTGGCAAGGGCTGTAATCCGCACTTGCTGGTCATGTCGGCGACACCATTTCCGCGCAGCTTGGCGCTTACTCTTTACGCCGATCTCGACCTCAGCATCATCAGCGAGAAGCCGCCCGGACGCAAACCCGTGCAAACGGAGATTATTGAGCCGATCGCGCGAGAACGTCTGCATGGCTTCGTAGAAAGCCAGCTTGCCCAAGGGCGTCAAGCTTTTTTCGTGCATCCGCTGGTGGAGGAGTCGGCTACGCTGGAGACGGCTTCGGCAACGGAAGCCTATGAGCGCCTGAGCCAAGTGTTTTATCGGCATCGCGTCGCTTTGCTGCACGGTCGCATGTCGGCCGCCGAGAAAGACAAGTTGATGACAGACTTCGCCGCGCATGAATATGATGTGCTGGTGACGACCACTGTGGCCGAAGTCGGCGTGGATGTGCCCAATGCCAGCGTCATCGTCATCGACGGCGCGAATCGATTTGGCCTGGCGCAGCTGCATCAATTTCGCGGGCGCGTGGGCCGGGGGGAGCACCCGTCTTATTGTTTTCTTCTGCCCGACAGCTCGTCCGAAATCGACCTGGAGCGGATTCGCGCGGCGCAAGACGGAACGATAAGCGAAGACGAGCTCAGCCATGCCGAACGGCGGCTGGCGGCCATGGAACAAACGACCGACGGCTTTGAACTGGCCGAGCTGGATATGCAGTTGCGTGGCAGTGGCAGTTTGCCTGGCAAGTTCCAAAGCGGCGCCAACATATTACAGCATTCACAGACGCTCACTCCGAAGCTGATTGAGCTGGCGCAGGCAGAAGCGCAGACTCTGTTTGAAGAAGACCCGGCGCTCAGGCTGCCCCAGCACGAGCAACTGGCAGCCATTCTGCGATCGCGCTTCCCCGTGCTCGGAGATATCAGCTAGTCAAGCACTTCTGCAATTGCAATTGCCAGGAAGTGGCGCGGATTCGGTTGGCGCAGATTTTTGCGCGCCCCTACAATATTGTGGCGACTTAGGGAGAGGCTTTATGGATGGCAGGGGCACTGCGCTGTATGCGGCATCGCTTGACCCGATTCATTACGGGCATATCAACATCGCGCTGCGGGCATCCCGCTTTTTCGATCGCCTCATTATCGCCATTTATGCCAACCCGCAAAGCAAACACATGCTCTTTGATGTCGAGGAGCGAGTGGCGCTGGCGGCAGAACTCTTCCAGAAATATCCCGCTATTTCAGTTGCGAGTTATTCTGTACTCACAGTAGAATATGCTAGGTCAGTCGGCGCAATAGCATTGGTACGAGGCTTGCGCGTATTTGGAGATTTTGAATTTGAATTTCGTATGGGCATGGCAAACAAAAAACTGGCGCCAGAGTTGGAAACAATCGCCATCATGTCGGACGAGCAGTACATGCACATCAGTTCCAGCACGATACGCGAAATCGCCCAGCTAGGCGGCGATGTCAGTTCGATGGCGCCGCCCAGCATTGCCAATGCCTTACGCAAGAAATATCGCCAGCACAAATCCAAAGCGCTTTGACAGGGAGGGTAGCGATGGACATTCAACATCTAGTGGATCGTTTGGAAGATTTGATTGACGAGGGACGCCATCTGTTTGGCACCAAGTACACCATGTTGGACGAAGAGCGCGCGCTGGAAATCATCGACCAGATGCGCATATCAATCCCCGACGAGATCGAGCGCGCGGCGAGGACGATCCAGCAGCGCGACCGCGTCTTGGCAGAAGCCAACGAAGAAGCGGCGCGCATCGTGCAGCAAGCCCGCCAGCACAGCGAAGACCTCATCGACGAGCAGGAAATGGTCAAGCAAGCCAAGGTCCGCGCCGAGTTTGTCATCGAGCAGGCCAATCTGGAAGCTGACAAGATCACTCAAGAAGCCGACCACTATGTCCTGGTGCAGCTCAGCCATCTGGAGCAGCAATTCGCCCATACCTTGGACGAGGTACGCAATGGCATCCAGCTGATGCAACATCAAGAGCCGGCCCAAGTCGAGCCAGAGGTGGAAGCACAGACCGTGCAAGCTCCCCAGCACAATGTCCCCCAACAGCCGATCAACTTCGGGCGTCCGGCGCAGGCGACCGCAACCAGCCCCATGTAATTCCTTGCACCCTCCAGGTTACTAATCCCGTCCAGACCTCACAATTTGAGGTCTGTTTGGCCTGCGCGCATCTCTACCTCGCCTATACTAAGCCCATCTGCATCCAAGCAAGCAATCGACCTTCGTGAGGCTAGTCTATTTTGTTGTTGCCTGGGTCACGGGCATCCACATTGCCCAGGCAGCGCCCCAAATAAACACAACCTTCTGGCTGAGCGGCATCATCCTGTGCCTGGCGCTGGGCTGGGCATTCCGCCGCAGTCCTTGGCTTCTGCTGCTGGTCACAGTCGCGGCTCTTTGCGGCGGCGCTTGGCAGGCGGCACTCATCCCACCCAGCAGCGAGATCGCCGCGTACAATGGCAGCGCAGGCACGGTCACCGGCATCGTAACAGCCGAGCCAGATCTGCGCGACGACCGCATTTTGCTGCGCGTTGACGCAGAAAGCATCTTCGTCCACAACCACGACCAAGCCACCAGTGGACTCGTGCTCGTCGAAGCGGACCGCAGCGCCACAGTTGCCTATGGCGAACGCATCCGCGCGACTGGCAGGCTGGAAATGCCGCCGAGCTGGGACAGTTTCTCCTATGCCGAGTACCTGACGCGGCAGGGAGTCTTCAGCCGCCTGCCCAATGCCGCTGTGCAAGTCATTAGCGCCGGGCATGGCAGCCCCATTCAGTCGCTGCTCATTGAACTGAAGCAGAGCGTAAAGCGCAACATCGGCGATGCGCTGCCAGATCCTCAAGCCAGCTTGCTGACGGGCATCTTGACCGGCGACGAAAGCGGAATCTCGGCTGAATTGGCAGAAGATTTTTCTCGCGTTGGCGCATCGCATGTCATCGCCATCAGCGGCTTCAACATGGTGATCGTTAGCGCCGTCGTCTTCCGGGTGATATTAGCGCTTTCGGGCGGCGACAAGTCATTCGCGGGTTTCTGCGCAGTGGTGATCATCATGATCTATGCCGTATTCGTCGGCGGCAGCCCGGGAGTCATGCGCGCGGCATTGATGAGCAGCCTGGTGATTGTTGGCGACTTGCTGCGGCGCAAAACATACAGGCCGGCTTCGCTGGCTTTCGCGGCGCTGATTCTGTTGAGCGACCCCAATGTGCTGCACGACCTGGGCTTCCAGTTGAGCTTTTGCGCCGTGCTGGGGCTGGTTCTCTTTGCCGATCCGCTCTCGTTGGGCCTCAAGCGCCTGCTGCAGCGCATCTTGCCCAGGCGATTGGCGCTGCCCTTGCACGGACTGCTGGCCGAGCCGCTGGTCGCAACGATAGCTGCGCAGATCACCACATTGCCACTGACAATTTTGTACTTCGGGAAGCTATCGCTGGTGGCGCTGCCCGTCAACCTGCTGATTGTGCCGGGGCAGGCTGCGCTGCTGGTGCTGGGGCTGGCGGCAGTCGCGGTCTATGTCTTTGTGCCGGCGCTGGGAACGTTGCTGCTGTGGGCGGACATGGTCTTCTTGTCCTGGACGATCGGCGTGGTGCGCGCCTTCGCTCAGCTGGAATTCGCAGAGTTGCTTGTCGATTTGGATGGGCGAGTCATCCAAGCCTTTTATATTTTGCTGATTGGGGGCGCCATCATGAAAGACGCGCAGCTGCCATTCGCGCACAAGCTACTGGCATTTGTCCGCAGACGAATTGTGGTCTTCGGCATGGCCGGCAGCGCTTGCGCCATGATCGCCTTGATGCTGGCGATGCTGTTCAGCCGCAGCGATGGACAACTGCATGTTTGGCTGCTGGATCTCGGGCACAGCAATGCCGTTCTGATGCAGTCGCCTGGCGGGGCGCAGATTCTTGTCGATGGCGGACGTTTTCCATCGCGCCTGTTGACGGCGATTGGCGACCGCCTGCCCTTCTATGACCGCACAATCGAGCTGCTGGCGATCACGCATCCAGACGAGTGGGATATCTCCGCATTGAACCAGGTGATGGAGCGCTACGAGATTGGCGCGGCGCTATATCACGGACAGCCGAATCATGGCGAAGTCTTTGAGCAAATTGAGAAGCAGCTGGATACGAACGGGACGCCCTTTGCCCCAGTGCGCGCCGGGTATCGGATTCAGCTGGACGACGGCTTGGTCTTGGATGTGCTGCATCCGCCTGCCAGGCCCTCTATCACCGACAATTTGCATGATAGCGCGCTGGTGCTGCGCGTCAGCTATGGCAGCGCGTCCTTCCTGCTGACATCCGACCTCGGGCTCGATGGGCAGCGAGAACTGCTCAGCCGCGGCGCTTCACCAGCAGCGACCATTTTGCAGCTGCCACAGCATGCAACCCGCTCTTCGCTGGATGAGGAATTTCTTCGCCGGGTCCAGCCGCAACTCGCCATGGTGCAGATCGATGCCGCCAACCGTCGCGGCGACCCAGACCCGGACACACTGGACATGCTGGATGAGGATCTGCCAGTCCTTCGCACAGACGAAGCCGGCACGATCCATATCAGCACCGATGGCGAGCGATTGCATGTGCACAGCTAGTAGGTAATAGCAACGCGCCTTCCACTAGCCGCCGATTCCAGGATCGCATCACAAATGACAGCATTGCGGTAGCCGTCTGCGAACGTGGCGCCATAGGGCGCGACATCAACGTCATTGACGATGGCATTGAAGAAATGGTGGAATTCGTGCACAAAGCTGTGTTCCCAGCCGATGATGTGTCCGTGGGGCCACCAATTCGCCCAGTAAGGATGATGCCCTTCGCTGACCAGCACATTGTGGAAGCCTTGCGTGGTATCGGGCTGCTCGCCCTTCCAGAAGACATTCAGTTCATTCAGCCGTTCCAGGTTGAAGACGATGGAGCCGTTTTCGGCGTTGATCTCGAATGAATTGAAGTTCTTGCGACCTTGTGCAAAGCGAGTCGCCTCGACCGTGCCCAGCGCGCCGTTCTCGAAGTCCAGCAGCGCCACAAAGCCATCGTCCACATCGGAATGAGCCATGCCGCCGCTGCCATCGGGTCGTTCGGTGATCCAGGTGCGCGCCAAGCCCGAGGCTGCCCGCGGCTCTCCCACCAAGAAACGCGCCAGGTCGATGATATGCGCGCCCAGGTCGCCCAGCGCGCCGCTGCCGGCGATCGATTTGTCAAAGCGCCAACTGGTCTCCATGGCACGGTCCATGCCCCACTCTTGCAGATAGACCGCCCGCCAATGATAAATCTGCCCCAGCGCGCCGCTTTCGATGAGTTTTTTGGCTTGCTGCACAGCCGGCACAAAGCGATAGTTGAAGGCGACCATGTGCTTGACGCCGGCTGCTTCCACCGCATCCAGCATGGATTTGGCTTCTTCGGCAGTGCGCGCCAGCGGTTTTTCGCAGAATACGTGTTTACCAGCTTTTGCCGCGGCGATGCATGGTTCGGCATGCGCATCGTTGGGTCCGCCATTGTCCAGCACATCGACATCGGCATCGGCAACCAGCTCGCGCCAGTCGGTGTAGGCGCGTTCGTAGCCATAGCGCTGGGCGGCTGCATTGACGGCGCTTTCATTGCGACCCGCGATAGCCACCAGGCGCGGCACAGCTACTGGCGGATACATCATGTAGGGAATGGTTTTGAAGGCATTGGTATGCGCTTTGCCCATGAAGGCATAGCCGATCATGCCGATGCCCAGCCGGGGCGCGTCGCCGGCGCTGGCTTCTGCCGCCTGGCTCGTGAACGTGCTGCTGACTTGCTGTTCGTCTGCCATTTTCTGTCTCCTATTCGTCGGCGAAGGCCGCATCAAATGCCACTGCCGATGCGGTAAAGTCGTTGGCTTTTACCCAGGCGGCCGACTCGGTCGCGCCAAATTCGCGGTCCATGCCGCTGTCTTCCCATTCCACAGATAGTGGACCTGTGTAGCCGATACGATTCAGCGCGCGGATCATCGAATCGATATCCAGATCGCCGCGCCCGGGCGAGACGAAATCCCAACCGCGCCGATGATCGCCAAAGTTCAAATGCGAGCCCAGGATGCTCGTTACATTGTCCAGCGTAACTTTGGAGTCCTTGACATGCACATGGAAGATGCGGTCGGAGAAGCGGTCGATGAACTTTACAGGATCGAAGAGCTGGTGAATGAAGTGGCTGGGGTCGAAATTGAAGCCAAAACAGGGGTGGCCGTCCAGCGCCTCCAAAGTCTTTTCCGCCGTATAGATGTCGTAGGCGATTTCGCCTGGGTGGGCTTCCAGCGCGAACTTGACCCCAAGCTCGGCATAGACATCCAGGATGGGCTTCCAGCGCGCGGCGAAGTCTTGATAACCGGCGTCGACCATCTCGTCGGATGTAGGCGGGAAGCGATAAATTAGATGCCAGACCGGGCTGCCAGTGAAGCCATTGACGACATCCACGCCAAAAGCCTTGGCGGCGCGGCCTGTATCCATCATCTCTTGGGCGCAGCGCTCTCGCACGCCGTCGGCGTCGCCATCGCCCCACAAGCGGTCGGGCAGGATGGCGCGGTGACGTTCGTCGATCATCGCGTCGGCCACACACTGCCCGACCAGGTGATTGCTGATTGAGAAGGTTTGCAAGCCATGCTGCGCCAACAGGTCTTTGCGCGACTGAATGTAGCCATCGTCGGCCAGCGCTTTGTCGACCTCAAAGTGGTCGCCCCAGCAAGCCAGCTCCAGCCCGTCATAGCCGAATTCGGATGCTTTTGCGGCCAGGGTTTCGATCGGCAGGTCTGCCCACTGCCCGGTGAACAAGGTTACGGCTCGTGCCATCAGACATGTCCTTTCAACTGCGAATACGCTGTCCCGATTTTGTTCGGGCCATTATAGCTTGCAGCGCCCCAATGACAAATACCGCCGCCGTGGAGCGGTGAATTCCGTGGGTATGGCGCCACCTGCTCCCGATCGGTCGACAAAATCTGCGCGTGCTTTGCTCCCGATCTGTCGACAAAATCCGCGCGTGCCGTTGCCTCCCCCCGACTTTTCGGGGGGACCGAGGGGGGTGCTCCCGGTTTTTGCGCCAAGCGCGCCAGCGCGTTATGATTTTCATACAGCAGCCAGCCACAGCGAGGTTTCGCACCATGTATAACGGACTGAACATCATCGACTTTCATGTGCACTTCCCGACGCAAAGCCACTGGATAATCGAACGAGGACCGAACTGGCGACAGCGCTATGTGGAGCGCATCGGCGAAAAACGCGCCAAAATCGCCCGCGAACACGCCATGAAATACAACCGTCAATGGCGCGCCACCTGGGGATTCGACCCGCCCGAACGCGGAGACTATACCGACGAAGAGCAAGCCGACCGCTGGGCAGCCGAGATCGACATGTATGGCTTGCGCGCGGTGGGCTTTGTGACCGGTGGCGGCAACAAGAACCTGGCGAGCATCGTCCAGCGCCATCCCGACAAGTTCATCGGCTTCGCCCATCATTACCTGTTTAGCGAGGGCGCCGCGGATGAACTGAAACGCGCCGTGAGCGAAGATGGCTTGAAAGCCTACAAGCTGCTTGCGCCAGCGCTGGACCGCCCGGTCGAAGATATGGACGCCTACCCGGTCTGGGAGATGTGCGCCGAGCTGGATATTCCGGTGCTCATTCATTTTGGCATCCAGGGCAGCGGCGGCGGCATCGCCTGGCACCAGAATATCAACCCGCTGAAGCTGCACAATGTCGCCAAAGACTTCCCCGAAGTAACGTTCGTCGTGCCGCATTTTGGCTGTGCCTGGATCCGCGAGACCTTGCAGCTGTGTTGGGCTTGCGGCAATGTCTGCATTGATACGAGCGGATCGAACCAATGGGTGAAATGGGTGGATGGCGAGTGGGATACCAAGAAGCTCTTCCGCAAGTACATGGAGACCATCGGGCCCGAGCGCATCATCTTCGGCACCGACTCCAGCTACTTCCCGAGGGGATTCGCCGAGCCCTATTTGACAGACCAGATCCGCGATGTGCGCGAACTGAATTATCGTGAAGATGACATCCAGCTGATCTTCGGTGGCAACGCGGCGCGCCTGCTCAAGGTCGAGTTGTGAGCGAAGCGACAGTTGGAGTGGCTAATTTGCTGGATACAGACACCCCCCTCGGTCCCCCCGACAGGTCAGGGGGAGGCAACGGCACACGCGGATTCTGTCGGCAGGTCGGGGATGGGGAAACGCCATATACACGGAATTCGCCACTCCCGGGGCGATTAGCATGGATTTGGGACACAGAGATTCTCTGTGCTCTCTGTGTCTCTGTGGTGAATTGACCTTGTGTCAAGCATGACGAAAAAGTTATATCCAGGAATATAGACACTCCCCGACAGTTGGCGATTTGGCATTGGCGCGCAGATGCGTTACAGTGAAGATGCTCTATCAAAATCCAAATAGGAATGAGGAGACGAATATGCGTTTCATCAAACTCTTTGCCGTCTTGGCTGTACTGATTGCCTTGGCGTCGCTCGGCACAGTTGCGCTGGCGCAAGATGATATGGTCGAGATTGAGTACTGGCAATACAATTTCCAGGCGCGGGTCGATGCGATGAATGAGCTCATTGCGCAATTCGAAGCGGAGAACCCGGGCATCAAAGTCGTGCATAACAGCGACATCCCCTATGCAAACTTCCGCGATGAACTGGCTGCCTCTGCGCCGGCGGGCGTTGGCCCTGATGTGGTCACGCTCTTCTACGGCTGGATTCCGGCCTTCGTAGACGCTGGCTATCTCGTGCCCTTGCCCGAAGACCCCTTCAGTGAAGATTTCATCCTGGAGCACTTCTCGCCCATGGTCGCCAATTCCAAGTTTGAAGGCAGCTACTGGGCGATCCCGACAGCTGTGCGTTCGCTGGCGATGTTTTGGAACAAAGACATCTTTGCCGCGGCCGGGCTCGATCCAGAATCGCCACCCGCCAATCTCGACGATTTCGTAGCGGCTGCCATCGCCACGACTGTCTATGATGGCGATATGGATGTCTTCAACATCACACAGCAGGGACACGCGGCCGCGCTGGCATCGCAAGACCACCACTGGTTCCGCGAGGTGCTGCTGCGGCAATATGGGGGCGCGCCCTACAGCGATGACGGGCGCACGGTGACCTACAACAGCGAAGAAGGCTGCGCGGCGTTCGGCTGGCTTGCCGCCTTTGAAACCGAGCACATGACGGGCAGCAACGACATCCTTGACGGCTCGACAAACGCCTTCGTCAATGGCGATACCGCGCTGCATGTCGATGGCTCCTTCCGCATCGGCACGATCGCCAGGAACAACCCCGAGCTGAATTATGGCGTTGCCGAGCTGCCAGTCGGTCCCAACGGCGAGAGCCACACTTTCGGCTCGTACTGGACGCATGGCATCACGCGCCGCGCCAATGACGACCCAGCCCGCCTGGAAGCCGCTGTCAAGTTCCTGCAATTCATCACCACACCCGCGGCCGGCACGCTCTGGGTCAACAGCGTGGGCGAATTGCCAGCGCAGGCAGCCGCCGCCAGCGACGAAGCCATCTTGTCCGACCCCATCCTCGGTCCCTTCTCGGCTGGCTTGGCCTACTCGCACGCGACCTTCTTTGTCGATGAAAGCGCGCAACGTCAAGTGCTGATCGATGCTTTCGACAATGTACGCCTGGGTGGGATGGATCCCTGCGAGGCGCTGGACGAAGCCGCCGCAATCGAACAGGAGTTGATCGACTCCTTCTGGGCAAGCCGCTAATCCGAGCGAAGCTGATCCAGCTATCGTAAACCGCGTCAGATGCTCACTTGTTTGGCGCGGTTTCAAATTACTGGTTTCTGCTTCAATCTGTCGTGTTTCATGTAGCGGTTGCTGTCAAACATATCTCGATTAGAAGTTGAGGGAAGCCCTTGGAGAAGAAAAAGTTCAAGAATGAAGAAATCTACGACGCTGGATATGACGAGGGTTATGAGGCTGCGCTTGCCACTCATGATCTCGCAGAGGCGCGAGAATATGAGGAGGGATTTGCAGCTGGACGTCGCCAGGCAGCACGCAGAAAAGAGCTTGCGAAACAGCGAGCCTACGAACGCGGACTGCTTGAGGGCGAAGCTTACATCGCTGAAGCTGCCTACAAGAAAGGCTTGGCAGCGGGCGCCCGCAACAAAACCGCATTTACGATTGGCCTTATCGCCGGCATCTTTGGCCTGTGGGGATTAGCGCATATCATCAACGACAAAGTCGGAAGCGGCATCGTATGGATGTTTGTCGGTATGCCAATCGCTGCGATTCTCATGGGGGGCTTGGCAGCCACCGGCATTGGAGCTATCGCCGTCCCGCCACTGTGGATTTACTCTGTTTATTCGCATGCCAAGAATGGAGCCAGCTACATATAATCTCTAATTGCGAATAGCCGCGAAAGCGCGAATGCAGCATGATTGCATCCAGCATTAAGCAGGTATGGGAATCACTCGAATGACTCTCGCTCGCAAGAAGGTCGTTTGGGCCTACATTTTCCTGGCCATCCCCATCGTTTTCTTCGCCTACATCCGCATCTACCCCGCCCTCTTCGCCTTTCAGATGAGTCTGCACGATTACAACCCGCTAGCGGTTGAACAGCCCTATGTGGGCTTGGATAATTACGAGCAACTGGTCAAGGAGCTGAACAAGCGCAAATCCCCCACCAAGGCGGCATTCCAAAACACGGCAAATTATCTGCTGCTGGGCGTGCCCATCCAGCTTTGCCTGGCGCTGATGATCTCGCTGATGCTCAACGAAATCCGCTTTATGAGCACTTTTTACCGCATCATGTTCTTTTTGCCTTTCGTCACCTCGACTATTGCCATCGCCTGGGTCTTCCGCATGTTGTATCAGCCGCGCTTTGGCTTGATCAATGTCATGCTGCAGCTGGTCTCCCTTCCCCAGCAGCCTTTTCTCAATAATCCCAGGCAGGCGCTGCCATCGGTGCTTTCGCTGGTGGTTTGGCAGGGCATGGGCTTCGCCGTCATCATCTTCCTGGCAGGCTTGAAGCAGATCCCGCGCACTTATTATGAAGCCGCCGAGGTCGATGGCGCCAGCCGCTGGCACACTTTCCGCTTTATCACGCTGCCGCTGCTTAACCCAACCATCGTATTCCTGCTGGTCTTGCAGACGATATCGTTCTTGCGCATGTTCGCTCCCGTTCTGGCGATGACGGAGCAAGGGCGTGGCGGCCCCCTGGATTCGACGACGACCGTGGTGCTGCGCGTCTACCGCGAGGCTTTCACGAGTTTCAATATGGGTTACGCCTCGTCGCTGACAGTGGTGCTCTTCGCCTTCATTCTTGTCATCACCATCATTCAGTTGCGGGTCACAGCGCGGCGGATTAACTGAGTGGGCGCTATGGAATCGATCACTCCCAGCAACCTCTTCAAGGAACGCAGCGATTCCCGCGCGGTGGGCAGGGGTCGCGGCGAATGGAAGTATCGGGCTTTTTCTTACCTGGTGCTGACGGTCTGCGCGCTGACGATGGTCGTGCCTTTCATCTGGATGCTTTCTACTTCGCTCAAGCCCGAAAAAGAGATCTTGCGGCGCAACTTCTTCCCCAATCAAGCCACTGTGGACAACTACAGCGAGGTCATCACCGAGACGAACCTGCCGCTATGGTACAAGAATTCTTTCATTGTGGCGGTATTCAGCACGATCAGCGTGGCTTTCTTCGATTCGCTGGCCGGTTATGTCTTCGCCAAGTACAACTTCCCCGGCAAGCGCCCCATCTTCATCATCTTTTTGACATCGTTGATGGTGCCGACCGAGATGCTGATCATCCCCTGGTTCATCATGTCGTCCAACCCGCCCATAGGCGGCACTTGGGTCGATACCTACTGGGGCATAGCCTTTCCTGGCGTCATCACGGCTTCTGGCATCTTCCTGATGCGCCAGTTCATGCAGGGCGTGCCCGACGAGCTGTTGGATGCCGGGCGCATTGACGGCGTCAGCGAGTTCGGTTTGTATTGGCGCGTGGCGGTGCCGCTCAGCCTGCCAGCCATTGGCGCGCTGTGCATCTTCAACTTTTTGGGCAATTGGAATGCATTCATTTGGCCCCTCATCGCCACCAGCAAGAGCGAGATGTTCACCTTGCCGGTGGGCATACAGCTCTTTTCGTCCGAGGCGCAAACGCCCTGGAATCTGATTATGACGGGCGCGTCGCTTTCGGTGGTGCCGCTGCTGATTGTGGTCATCATATTCCAGCGCTACATAATCGAGGGCATCGCGCTGACCGGGCTCAAAGGCTAGGCATGGCGCGCGCCGATTCCAGCTTTCCACATCCGCTTTACGACAAGTTCGTCTTGCAGCCTTTCTTCGCCGATGCCAAGGTCTATTATTATGCTCCGATGCTGGCGGCCAATCGCGCGCATGCTGTCATGCTCTGCAAGTGCGGCATCATATCGCGGGAAAATGCCGCGGGGCTGCTGGATGCGCTGGAACAAGTCGAGGCGCTGGGCGTCGACGGGCTGAGCTATCGCGCGGGAACAGAAGACCTTTTCTTCGCCATGGAGAACAAGCTCATTGAATTGGCTGGCGCGGCGCATGGCGGTAACTTGCAGCTGGCGCGCAGCCGCAACGACCTGGGCTATGCGCTGACACGCCTGGCGCTGCGCAGGCTGCTGCTCGAAGCGCTGGACGACCTGCTGTCCCTGCGCGAAAGCCTGCACGAGTTCGCCTGTGCGCACCTGCACACGCTGATGCCTGGCTACACGCACACGCAGCCGGCCCAGCCCACCACCCTCGCGCATTATATGGCTGGCGTTTTGGCTGGTTTGGCGCGGGATACGGCGCGTATGCGATTCGCCTGGGAGACCAACAACCAGAGTCCACTGGGCGCAGCTGCCTTGACGGGAACGGCTTTCCCAATCGACCGTGATTTGAGCGCGCGTCTGTTGGGCTTTGACAGCGTGATGCACAGCACCTACGACAGCATCGGCGCATCGGACAACCTGACGGATGTCTCGGGCGCGTTGAGCTCGCTGGCGGTGAATTTATCGCGATTTACGAAAGACATGCTCTTTTGGGCGACGCAAGAAAGCGGCGCGATCCGCATTCACAGCAGCTTCTTGCAGATCAGCTCGATCATGCCGCAGAAGCGCAACCCGGTCGTGCTGGAACATCTGCGGGCGCGCATTAGTCGCATGCTGGCGCAGGCGCAGGGAATCGCGCTGCAATGCCACAACATCCCTTTCGGCGATACGCAAGACATTGAAGACGAGATCTTCCCGCTGCTCTTCGGCTCGGTCGAGACAGCAAAGGCGATTCTGCAGCTTTACGCCGCCGTTATGGACAGTCTGGAGGTCAATGCGCAGCATCTGCGCGGACGGGCTGCTGCGGGTTTTACCACTGTCACCGAGCTGGCCGATACCCTCGTGCGCGAAACTGGGCTGCCTTTCCGACAGGCGCACAGCATCGTCTCGGCGCTGGTCAGTCATGCGCAGGTGGAAAATCTTTCGCCAGCAGATCTGACCGCGGAGACACTGCGCCAGGTCGCGGCAGATAGTCTGGGACTGGAGATTTCGCTAAGCGACGAAGCCTTCCGGCGCGCGCTGGATGCGCAGGCATTTGTCGATTCGCGGGGACTGTATGGAGGCGCAGCGCCCACAGCAACAGCGGAAGTCCTGGCGACGCAGCACAGGCAAATCCAAGCCGACCGGCAGTGGCTGGATGACCGCCACGATGCGCTGGCCGCGGCGGACAAACTACTGCAAGACGAGATCGCCGCGCTGCTTACTCCAGCGTGAGAAGATAGGCGATGATGTCGTACACTTCTGCCTCGCTGAAGATCTGCGCATAATTGCTCGGCTTGATGCCAGCCTCATAGTCCTGCACAACGAAGTCGCTCGGGTTGACAATGGCATTGAAGAGATAGTCAACGGCATGTTGCCCATCCACACGGGTTTCCGCGCGCGCGGCGATATTTTGCAAGCCAGGACCAATCAGACGCGATTCGCTGTCGATGAAGTGGCAGCCAGCGCAGGCGAAGCCGGCATCGCTTTGCAACTCGGCAAATAATGCTGCGCCGCGTTCGGCATCGGCGCTATCGGGCAGTGCAATCTCGCCGTAAACAGACATGTCCACCGGCGGGGCCTCATCAGCAGGGTCGGGATCGTCGATATCGGAGCGACCTTCCAAGGTCATCAGATAGGCGACGATATCAAAGATCTCCAGTTCGCTGTAGATTTCCGCCCAATTCGCTGGCATCAGATCGGCATCGTAGCCCTCGACCACATAGGCATTCGTATCAACGATGGACTGATAGATGTATTCCGCGGGGCTTTGCTCGGGTGAACGTTCGGCTGCGCGCTCTTTGATATTCAGCAAGCCTGGACCGATGAGTTTCTTTTCGCTGCTGGGGCTGTGGCAGTTGGCGCAGGAGTAATTTGCGGCATCCTGGAATGTCTGAAAGAGGACGGCGCCATTCTCTGCGTTGCGCACGGCGACCAGCCTGTCGATAGGCGATTGCGGCGGGCTGGTTGGTTCAGGAGTCGCTGTCGGCTCGGGCGTGGCGGTCGGAGGCAGGTCGGTCGGCGTGGCAGTCGGAGCTATGGTTGTGACAGTGGGCGCCATTGTTGGTGTCTCTGTAGCGGAGTCGCTCACTGTTTCTGCCAGCGCCGTGTTGGTCGGCGGCTGCATGACGGGCTGCTCAAAGCTGCCACATCCAGCCAATACCATGCACAGCATGATGCAAACGCAGAGATAGAGCCAGTTTGTCTTTGCAGTCGTTTGTTTCGTCTGTGTCATGCTGGTCGCGCCTCGCCCGTTGGATGATGATCAACTGCGCGCATTATGGCAAACTGCCGCGCGAAAATGTAGGGGCAGCCCGCCACAATGTCGCCGATGCGCTATAGACAGTGGGCGCAGGCTGTGCTAGGCTATCTGCATGATTGGTCGCCGATGCGTGACCCAATTGCCCAGAATGAAAGGAGCGCGGGGAAGCAGCACATCCCCACAGCAGAAAATATGGCTAATCACAAATCCGCGATAAAGCGAATCCGCCAAAACGAGAAGCGGCGTCTGCACAACCGCAGTTATCGCAACCGCGCGCGCACTTTGGTCAAAAAAGCCCGGGACGCCATGGATAGCGGCGACCTGCAACAAGCTCGCGATGCCACCTACGCAGCCATGCGCGACTTGGACAAGCTGGCCAGCCGCGGCGTCGTGCACAAGCGCAATGCCGCCCGCCGCAAGAGCCGCTTGATGAAGCAGTTGAACGCGCTCGAAGCGTAGGCGCAAGCTAAATCGCTTCCAGAAGGTCTAGCAGTCTGTCGATTTCGGCGCGACTGTTGTATTGCCCAATGCCGATGCGCACCATGCCTTGCGGTCGCTGCAGCCGCTGCATGATCTCCTGCGCATAATAGTCGCCACTCCAAACATAGACATGATGCTCAGCCATGAATTCGGCAATTTCGTCGGGTGTCATGCCCTCTTTGACCATCGCCACGGTGGGCACGCGCCAGTCAAAGCGAGCGCTATCGGTGATGCCAGCGATGCTCACGCCCTTGATCGCGCCCAGACCATCAATTAATGCAGTAACCAACTCGCGTTCATAGGCTTGCACGGCCAGCAGGCCACGTTTCATCGTGGCAGCGCGTCCTGCGTATTGTGGCAGATCGACCCCGCCGAATTCCCTGCCTATCGTCTGCCAATGCTCGAGGCAAGCCAGCAATCCATGCCAAGTTTCATAGCTGGGCGTGCCAACTTCCCATCGCCAGGGCGCAGCATCTTTGGCGGGCCGCACTTTGTAGACGGGCAGCCGATTCAGCAGTTCTTCGCGTCCCCACATAACGCCCAGGTGCGGTCCATAAAACTTATAGGACGAGCAAAGCAAGAAGTCGCAGCCCAGCGCTTGCACATCGATCGGCACATGGGGCGCGCTTTGCACGGCGTCGACGACATGCCAGGCGCCGACCGCATGCGCCATATCGGCGATCTGGTCGACAGGATTGATCGTGCCCACGGCGTTTGACGCATGCACGGTGGCGACCAATCGCGTCTTGTCAGAAAGCGCCGCTTCCAGCGAGCCCATATCCAGCGTGCAGTCGTCGGCATGGATATCCACCCATTTCACCTGCAAGCCGCGGTCTCGGGCGATCAACGTCCAGGGCGCGACATTGGCATCGTGGTCCATGCGCGTCAGCACGATTTCATCGCCAGGAGAAAGTGTTTGGGCGATGGCGCGGCTGAGGGCGAAGCACAAGGTGGTCATGTTGGGGCCGATGACGATTTCGGCAGGACTGGGCGCATTGAGAAAGTCGGCCATGGCGCGGCGCGTCTCGGCTACCATGGCATCATTGCGCTTGCTCGTCGCAAAGCTGCCGCCCGAATTGGCGTTCATCGTTCGGTAATAGCTGCTCACGGCATCGATCACCATTTGCGGGACTTGCGTGCCGGCCGGGTTGTCCAAGAAGACAGGCAGTGTGCCGTCATCGGCGCGGTGGCTCAAAGCTGGGAAAAGCGGGCGGATGGCTTCCGCGCGGAATGTCATATATTCATCCTTTGGCGCTGCAAGTGGCTGTCAGATAGAACCATGCACAGCGATTTGACCACAAAGACAACCTGGCACAAAGGGTGCGCTTGGCTGGCTCTGGCTGTCATTCAGCTGGCAATTCGATAGCCGCGCGGACTTGCCTCGCCAAGCGCAGGAAGTCGCTGTGATAGAGCATGTCTGGCTTTCGCGGTCGGGGCAGATTGATAGCAATATCGGCGACCAGTTTGCCCGGGCGCGGCGACAAAACGAGGACGCGGTCGGCCAGCAGCACCGCCTCGGCGATATCATGGGTGACCATTAGGATGGTCTGTCGGGAGCGGGCGCGCAGACGCAGCAATTCCAGGCTGAGTTTCTCGCGCGTTAGCGCATCGAGCGCGCCAAAAGGTTCGTCCAGCAGCCAGACTTGTGGCGCTTGCACGATGACTCTTCCCAGCGCGGCCCGTTGAGCCATCCCGCCAGAGAGCTCGGCCGGATAAGCTCGCTCAAATTGCTGCAAGCCCAATTGCGGAAGCAAGTCGCGGACGATCTGGTGGCGCTGTGGGCGCGGCAGTCCAGCCAGTTCCAGTGGCAGGGAGATATTGTCCAGCACAGTCCGCCAGGGCAGCAAATTGGCAGCCTGGAACATAATGGCGACATCATCCAGCGGCGCGGTGATCGGCGCGCCCAGGTATGTTGCTTCACCAGCGCTCGGCGCGAGCAAGCCCGCCACGATGCGCACCAGTGTGCTCTTGCCACAACCGCTCGGTCCCACTAGACAGACGAATTCGTCCGCGGCGATCTCCAGCGAAATTGGACCGAGTGCAGGCAGCGGCGCGCTGTCGACAGCGGAATAGCTGTGTTGCAGGGCGTGCAGGCTTATGGTCACTCAGCAGCCACAATGAACTGGTTGCTGAACGCGTCGCCAAGCACAACTGGCGATGCGCCCAGGAAGCCCATGCGCTGCAGTGTATCGTGCATCGCCTGCCAAGAAGCCATATCGCTGATGCCCAGTTGGTCGGCGTCCCAAAGCTCAATCGTGTTCAGCAAGATGATGAACTGCGACAGGGTTTGGGCATCGAAGCGACTCTTGAGCTGATCGGCCAGGTCGGCGCGGCTGGCGGCCAGGTCGGCGCGGCTGGGGAGTTCGCTGAGAAAGTCACTTTGTGCTTCGGCAGCCGATTCCAGCGCCTTCAGCAACGAATCGTCGCGCTGCAGCGATTCCACATACGCAAGGCTGGCAAGATAGGCGGCGGCCGGATTGTCGATTGTGGCTCGCAGCGCTTCAGCAAAGGAGCTGACCAGGCGCTGCACGGCGGCGGAATCGTCATCCAGGAGCGCACGGCTGATGATCAAGCCGTTGGAAACCAGATCGACTTGCGACGCGACGGAAGTTACCGCGACAGCCTGCACATCGCCACAATCGCCAGCGTCGGCAAGCTGCTGGATTTGCAGCGGCTCGTTGTTGATATAGACCACAGCGGCATCCACCAAGCCCAGGCAGAATACCTCGGGCGCGTTGAAGCCGATCTCGGTAAGCTCAATATCGGCTTCGGTCAAGTTTGCGTTGTGCAGCAGAGCGGTCAGGCCGCTGTAACTTGCGCCGAAGCGGCCCGGGATGCCGACTATTTTCCCGCGCAGATCGCCAAGATCGGACAAGTTGAGCGCGCTGTCATATACCAGCCCGACCGGATATTGCTGAAACCACTCGAAGGCATAAACAACATCGCGGTCTTGCGAACGGGCCAGGATGACTTGCTCGCCACTGACGACGCCATAATTCGCCTGCCCGACAGCCACCAGATCGAGCACTTCTGGCTCTTGCAGATGCTCCAGCGAAACAGCAAAGCCCGCCTCTTCAAAGTAGCCCGCTTCAATGCCCATATAGAAGGGCGCGAACTGCACATTGGGTACGAATGTCAACAGGATGCGCTCGTCCAGCGGCTGGTCCTGGGCAACGGCGGCGCTTGGGACAAGCAGCAAGCCGATGATGACAATGGCAAGTAGCTTGGACATAGGGATTGTTTATCTCCTGCGAGGCTAGTGTCAAGTCCTGGGACGTCTGCGCCAGGCCAGGATGCGCCACTCTATGTAGGCAACCAGGCTGTAGAGCGCAAGCGCGAGCGTTGTCATGGTCAGGGCGCTGACGATGACCAGTGGCGTATCATAACGGCTGCGCGCGGCAATCACCAGTGCCCCCAAGCCATAACGCGCGCTGACAAATTCGCCCACCACAGCGCCTATCACAGCCAGGGTCGAGCTGGTCTTTAAGCCAGCCAGGATGATCGGCAACGCAGCCGGCAACTCCAAATGACGAAAGGTCTGCCAGCGGCTGGCGCGCAGTGAGCGAAACAGATCAGTAAGGCTGGGCTCGAGGCCGCGGATGCCCGCGATCGTGTTCACCAGCGTCGGGAAAAAGACAATAATGGCGGTTGTAACGATCTTGCCGGTCAGGCCCGTACCAAACCAGATCACCAACAGCGGCGCATAAGCCACGATGGGTGTTGATTGAAAAGCCACGATGAGCGGCGACAGCAAGCTTTCAAGCAGCGGCGCTTTGGCAATTGAATAACCCAGCGCCAACCCAAAACTCACGCCGATGCACAAGCCGAAGAGCATTTCTTCGAGCGTGGTACTTGCATGTTTGAGCAGGCTGCCGTCTGCCAGTGCATTGGACAGGGCGCTTGCGACTGCGCCGGGAGACGGCAACAATATGGGCGAGATCAACTCCAGGCTGACAATCAACTGCCAGAGCGCGATCAAGAGCAGGATCGTGCCCAGGGGCGCCAACATGCGCAACCACTTTCGCCGGGATCGCGCCGGGGGCTTGCCGAGATACCGCTGCGGCTGCATGATTGGCGTCCACCCTGCCCCGTTGAATCGTTGAGATGAAGCTGCGCCAGTGTAGCAGGAACCGGGGCTGATTCAATATGGGGCAGACTGTGCAGATTGGCAAGTTGCTCGGATGTATCGCCCAGATTGGCAAGCCTAGCCAGCCGCGAAGATTTCTGGTTCTTGCTCCGGCAATTCGCCATCGTCGACGGCAGCCGGCAGCAGCTCGGCATCAGCTTTCAGCAACGTGAGGCTGAAGCGACCGCCCCTGCCCTGGCTGTTGCCTTCTGCCCAGATGCGTCCGCCGTGCGCTTCGACGATATGCTTGCAGATCGCCAAGCCAAGACCAGTGCCTTCATCGCCCGACCGCGAGGAATCGCCTTGATAGAAGCGCTCGAAGATGCGTTCTCGCAATTCATCACTGACGCCCGGCCCATTATCAAAGACCGAAACGATAATCTCGTCCGGCTGCTCGGCTGCGGTGATGGTGATCGCATCGTGAGCTGGAGACCATTTGATGGCATTGTGAATCAGATTGCCCAGCGCGCGCTTTAGCTGGTCGGCATCGCAGAGCGCGCCGAGCTTGGCAGGCACATGGCTTATGATGGTCAAGTCTTTCATCTCGGCTTGGGCTTCAAATCGCTCGCTGGCTTCATCAACGACCTGCTTGAGTGGCATTGGCACCATGCGCAAGATTTGCTGCCCCGATTCGATCATGGACAGATCCAGCAATTCTTGCGCCAGCCACAGCAGCGCGTCGGTTTCCATAGCGATTTCTTTCAAGGACTGAATGCTGGCTTTGCGCTTGGGTTTGTCGGCGTCCAGGAACAAGCTGTCGATTATCAGGCGGATGCGCGTAATGGGCGTGCGCAGCTCGTGCGAGATATTTGCCACCAGATCGCGCCGCGACCGGTTCAGGCTGACCAGCTCGCTGATATCTTGAATAGCCAGGCTGACAAAGCGCCGTTGGCCGCTGTGCAACATTCGCGTGCGGGCGCGGTAATGCTGTTCATCAACGATAAAATGCTCTTCTAAGCCTTCATCTTCGCGCAGGGTCAGCTCGACCAATTCCAGCAGGTCTGGCGAATCGATCAGCTCTGGCAATGACTCGCCGATGCATTCTTTCACCTTGCAGAAATTGACTGCTGGTTCCTTGCAGACGACGAGTTTCAGGTCCTCGTCCAGCACCATCACCGAGTCGAAGCTGACATTGGCGATCGCCGACGACAGCGCTGCGGTCTCTGCCTGCTCGTTCCTGGCGGTTTGCAGCTGGGCGCGCAAGTGTCGGATCGCCTCGTCGCGGCTGGCAAGGCTGGATTCGAGCGCCACGAGCTTGCGTTGCTGCCGGCGGGCGATGCTTGCCAGACCAAGCGAGACGGCAAACAATATCAGCGCAGCAGCTTCCATGCCTATCCCTCGAAGCGATAGCCGACGCCGCGCACAGTCGTGATGCGGGTGGGATCAGACGGGTCGACTTCGATTTTCTCGCGCAGCCAGCGGATATGCACATCGACCGTGCGCTTGTCCATCGGGAAGTAATCATGCCCCCAAACCTTGGTCAGAATCAAGTCGCGCGAGAGCACCGCGTTGGGGTTGCGCATGAAGACTGTCAGCAAATCGAATTCTTTGTTGCTCAGTTTGACTTCGGCATCGGCGCGATACAGACGCCGGCCGGTGATATCCAGCCGCAGATCTCCCGATGAAAGCTGCTTCTGCGCCAGGCTGCGTCCAGCGAGTGGGCGGCGCATCTGCACGCGGACTCGCGCCAGGAATTCGCCCAAGCCGAAAGGTTTGACGATGTAGTCGTCCGCGCCACTTTCCAAACCGACTATCTTGTCGACTTCTGTGCCGCGCGCCGTCAGCATGATGATGGGCACTTCGGAGGCTTTGCTGTCATTGCGGATCATGCGGCAGAGGCTCAGCCCATCCAAGCCCGGCAGCATGATATCGAGCACGATGAGGTCATAGCTGTCGCCACGCGCCAGCGCCCAGCCGGTCTCGCCATCCAGCGCGGTCACGACTTCATAGCCCTCGGCGCGCAATTTGTCGGCCAGGTTGGCGACCAGCCGTTCTTCGTCTTCGACCAGCAGGATTTTCTTCGCCACAACAGGTATCCGGTTACTCTATCAACAGGCGCATCATACAGATATTGTACTAAACCTGTGTTAAGGGATATGGCGCGTCTGTTAAGTCTATCGATCGCGGACAGCACGCACACCGGCCAGTGAAGTCGCTTGCAGCGCGGCGCGTCTGATGGCCTTGGCGACCATTTCCGCGGCGTGCGCGCCCACCAGCGTCGTGTCTGCCGATTTGTCGCCGGTCGCCAGCGCGAAGATTGTGTCGCCGTCGTATAGCGTGTGCGCCGGATTGACTGCGCGGGCGATGCCATCGTGCGCCATCTGGGCTACTTTTTGCAGCTGCGCTTTGGTCAGCGCGCCATTGGTGGCAACCACGCCGATGACGGTATTCTCGCGTTCGGGCAGCTTTTCCGATGCCAGCGCGGTCATAGCATCCAGCACCGAGACAAAGCCGCTATCATCCGCCGCGCGCAAGCCAGCCAAAATGTTACCATCCTCGCCGATGACATTGCCGACAGCGTTGACCGCCATCAGCGCCGCCACGATCAGCCCGCCGGGCAGCATGACTGACGCAGACCCGAGGCCGCCTTTGCTGGCGCGTTCGTTGCCGAAGATCGCGGCGATCCGCGCGCCCGTGCCAGCGCCGACGCTGCCCATAGCAACAGGATCGGCAGTCGCGTTGCTGCATGCCTGGTAGCCGGCATCAGCCCCAGGATATGCGCCCGGCTCGCCGATGGTCAAGTCGAAGAGAATAGCGGCTGGCACGATGGGCACAACCAGCCCGCTGCGCGACTGATAGCCGAGTCCGCGCTCGACATGCCAGCGCATGACGCCATCTGCCGCTGCCAAGCCAAATGCGCTGCCACCCGAGAGCAGGACGGCGCTCACTTCTTCGACCAGATTGTGGGCAGCCAGCAGGTCGGTTTCGCGGGTGCCGGGCGCGCCGCCACGCACATCCACTGCGCCGACGGTCTTGGGCGGACAAAGCAGGACTGTGCAGCCAGTGACGGCATCCGCATCCGTGAAATGACCGACCTTGATGCCGGGAATGCGCGTCACTGTATCATTCTTCATCATCCGTCTCGTCTTCGGATCCCTCGTCATCACCATGCCAGATCAACTGGAGCCTGTCGTTGCTTGCTTCAATCTGCTCAGCAGACGCAGGAAAGAGGACTTCGGCAGCGCGCTCATAATCCTTCGGCGAGACAAGAACTTTGATCTCGCCCAGATTGCCCAGTGTGATGCCGATTGCCGCTGCGCCAGCCTCTTGATGGATCATGGAGGCAATGTCGCAGGTCTGCAGCTTGCCGGCAATTACGTGGGCTTCCTGTACGTTGTGAGTGATGTAGACAGCAACCCAATAAGGCGGGTCGGCGCCGCTGTCTCGACTCTGCAAGTTCATGACAGCTCTTTCCTGGTCATCCGATTGGGTCGCGTGAATAAAATCAGAATGAATACGCGTTTCGTCTGCGAATCGAATATGTATAATAGAATCTATAGTCTAGTTCACCGTTCTGCCAGGCCTATTCCGCAAAAGAGACAGCAATTGATAAACAAGATAAGCACGACGGTTCGTCGCCACCTGCTCGCGCTGCTGGCGTTGGCAACGCTAATCGTGGCGATGACATTCCCCACGATCCTATACGTGTTTAACACGGAGGTCTTCTGGCTGCCAACTGGCGCCGATGGGGACGTTTGGATGAAGTTCTGGGATGCCTGGTATGGAAAAAGTCTGCTATTGGGACGTGCCGATTTTTACTTCTCTGACCTGCTCTTTTATCCACAGGGCTTGTCGCTAGTTTTCCACAACTTCTGTATTCCCCACATGTTGGTGTTCGCTGGGCTGCAATCCATCATGCCAGCATCAAACGCCTATAACCTTACCTATCTCGTAACTGTCTTCGCCATATGCAGTTCCGCTTATCTTTACCTAGGTTATCTGTTCACTGACAAATGGATCTCTTTGCTCGGCGCGGTAATCGTCGGCCTCAGTCCCTTTGTCGTGGGGCACTCGTCGCACCCAGACCTCAGTCTCATCGCCACGATTCCCTTATCGCTGTATTTCTTCCACCGTGGCGTACTGGAGTGCCGGCCTCGGTTCGTCGTGGCGTCTGCCGTCTTGACAGGAATCACAGCCTATATTGGACTCTATGTCTTTGTCTGTCTCTGCATTTCCATCGTATTGTACATTGTCTATTTCTCAGTCGAGAGATGGCGAGATCGCCGATTCCTGGTTACGGCAGCCTTATTTGTCCTGCTTTCCGCAGCGATCTATACGAATACTTTGTCAATCTCCGACACCCGTTATTGGAGCCACTATTTCGCCAGATCTTTCAAGCCGGCGAGGGATCGACTCATTTGCTGAGCAGATCGTTTCTTGGTTACACAGTTCTCATTTTGATCGCTATTGGCTTTGTGCGGCCGGGTTCCCGCCGAAAGATGACGCCCTGGTTGATTCTGTTGGCTCCCTTTCTGATTCTGCGGCTGGGCGATTTTCTTACAGTCGGGGGCAGACAATACCTGGACGTTCCGCTGCCCAAACACTTTCTTGATACGTTGGTGCCCGGCGTTTTCGAGGGTTTCCACACATCCGACCATTTCCAAATTGGCCTGTTGTTTCCGCTGGCAGTTCTGGCATGTTTCGGCGCGCAGACTCTCCAGCAAGTATTCTCGGCGCGCCACTTTCAGGCACTAGTTCTGCTGTGTATTGCCCTGGTCGCATTTGAGTACTATCAACCCGTTTTGCCGAGGATCATACCCAAGGAGCAATTCACATTTCTCGAGGCATTAAAAGACGAACCTGACAATGTCCGTATCATCAACGCGCCATCTGGCCGAGGGAATTCCAAGAATTATCTTCTTTATCAATCACTAAGCAGTTTTCCTCAAGCCGAGGGTCTTATCTCGCGCACTCCATCGGCGGCTTACGATTACATTCGAGCCAACGCTATTCTCGATCAATGGCATCGTAACCGCGAGGTGATCTGCTCCAACGAGTATCTCAACGGATTTGGTATGTCAGAGGCGCTCTATCTTGCCGCTTTGGACCAGCTGGAAAAGGATGGATTCAGCCACGTTGTTTTCCATCCCAGCTTGGGCCACGGATTCTCAATACGCAAAAGCTTCCATCCCGCCCAGCCATTCTATTCCGACGACAATGTTTCGATCTACCGCTTGGATGACCTTCGGGCAAGCTGTCCTAGTCAAGCTCAATCGTAGGCAGCCAAGCCGATCGCCATCCCAAGAATGTTCCGCCCTGCTCATTGCCTAGTGCAAGAAAAAAAACAGCGCAGCAGGTGCACAGAGCGTTGGCGGCGGCATACTCTCCCACATCGTCTCCAATGCAGTACCATCTGCGCTCGCGGGCTTAACTGCCGGGTTCGGGATGATGCCGGGTGTACCCCCGCGGCTCTA